>JAABUW010000047.1_pt1 | contig 245878 bp, 72 predicted proteins | sample 5560081 | NCBI WGS metagenome assembly JAABUW01 (sample SAMN10711882, study PRJNA513363) | rock metagenome | isolation source: Antarctica rocks | place: Antarctica: Victoria Land, Knobhead sud
TCACAAGAGCCTTTCCCGGAGCTACTTGATCGATTCCAACAGCTCACCAATCTTCCCAACTGGGCTAATGCGCGGGACGTCCAGACCCTTGCGAAAGGGATCTTTGGCAAAACAATCAAATCTGCGTCACAATCGCCAGGCAAGCTCAGCATTGAAGAGTCAACTATCATAGTAGAATTGGACGCCATGATCGTCGAGCGAGCGAATAGAAGCCGCATTGCTATCCCGACGCAGCAGCAACTACCTCCCCAGGCGACGCAACAGCCTCTTCTCAGATCCCCAGACCCGCCAATCGCACCTTCAACAACCCAAATCGAGCAAGCACCGTCTGTCAACCAGCCTCCACACGAGGTGACGCCTTCAACTACACCCAAACCCATCGACGACATCCCTCGAGACGCCGGCGTAAGCGATGAAGCATGGGCGCGCCTACAATTAGACAAAGTGGCCGCCGAAGACCAAGAGCGGGCCTACAATGAACTCCTCAAGCAAGAAGCAGAGCTGCAAAAAGCAACCGCTGCCGCAGCGCAAGCTGCTGAGCAGGAAATCGCCAGAGCCTCCGCTGCCGCTACTGAGGCAGAAAATGCAGCGAGGAAGGAGGCGATTGATACAGCTAATCGTCTTAAAGAAGAAGCGCGCATACGGCATGTGTTGATACGGAGGAAGAAGGTCGAACAGGAAAGGCTAAGGGAGAAGGAGGTGAAGGCGCAGAGGAAGTTGGAAAAGATGGGCGTCTGTTGTGCTGGCTTCCAGTGGATTAAGCAGCCCGGTGGGTATCGCTGCGCTGGAGGCTCGCATTTCGTTGGCGATGCGCAATTGGGCTTGGAGTGAGGTTTGCTTGTTGGTCTGGTCCTACTTATAGGGGTGTCGGCCGTGATCTTTGTAGCCCGGAATGGCTTAATTGGGCTTTTCGGATGGGGGCCTACTGCACATTCGTTATAAACCGAGCCGTGGTGGAAGGATGGGAAGTTATAGCGTGCAATATGCCACCGGCGAAAGCACTAGAGCACTAGAGCACTGGAGACACTCAGATATGAAGCATCTTTTTCGGACCCCAATCTGTCCTTCCGGTGCTCCACGCTCTCTTGTCCTGACAGTCCCAGCGGAGTGGGGTGGAGTTTACACTAATCTTGGCATGAACATCGCTGGTAGCTGTAGCCGGAGGCTCTTGCTATGCTACGCTATAGTCAATACAATAATAATGATATAGAGTACGGTAGTGTCAGATTAATATTGGTCATTACGGAGTATGGATGCTGATTAGCTGGCTATCGGCGGCTGCTGTGCGGCTTAGCGCGTATCGCAATTACCCCGTACTAATTTTGTAACAACCCCTGAGCCCACAGCCCATAAGCACAGCATGTCTGACCTCCGACGTCCTTCCTCTTATACTCCTACAACAACACCACGTGGCCCACCACAGCTGCATTCGCTGTCCTGTGGCCTCTACACACCCACCCTCGTTTGGGCCGAACCAACCAATCCCCCTAATCAACCACATTCGCTCGAGGAAACAGGATGAACAGCCTTAATAATCGTATTCGACCCTCGTAAAGACCGCGCCGCAGACCCCACGTCTCCCTCGTTCAGGAATTAGAAGACATCTATCTATCTACACAGCAAACATGAAGACTATAATAGTAGCGCTCACCACGCTCTTCCTCGCCTACGTAATAGCACAAAGCTCTTCCTCTTCCTCTTCCTCTTCCTCTTCCAGCGACTGCGTAAGCGACCTCCGCCGCCTTCCAGCTCTTCACCGACGACGACCTATCACCTCCCTCATTATCCTCCTTAAGCGTAAGTACTCTCTCTCTCCTTCCCCCTCCCCCTTTCCGTCTCCCTCCCCCTTCATGTCTCAATACTAACCCTCCTAATTCTCTTCAATATCGCCTAATTTACGTTCTCGCTCGGTAGTTTATAATCTATATTACTCTAAAAATAGTAGTAAATCGAGATTAAAACGTAATAAACTTAATATTAATTAAATTTTATATTCCTCGATTTTTTACTTAATTAACTAAAGTAATTTATTATAAATCTTTATATATTATTATATAATATCCGTTTTATTTATCGATAAATCTTTCTCTAATTAGAGCGGTATTATTTAAAAGAATATCGAAAATCTATAATATATTATCGTAGGTAGAGTAGGTAATAAAATCGAAAATAATCTTTAATAATTAATCGTAGAAGACGAAAACGACTAGATAATAAATTATAAATTTTTTATATAAAGAATTCGTAAAATTATCGAGAATAAATTTATAATATAAAGACTATATTCCGCTTAATATCTATAAACTTTCGAATAAATAAAAAGAAGATTTTATATAAAATATTTTATTTAAAGAGATAAATTAAGAAATTATAAAATAAATATAAAGAACTTTATTTAATAAATATATTAATATAGAAATTCTTTTCGGATTATTTATTTAATATAATTAAGGACTTTTTAAATCGAGTTATAAATATAAACTCTAAATATTAATATACTCGCTAAAAGAATAATTAAATAATTAAATAATTTAATATTTACTTTAATATTTTAAAAACCGAATTATCTCCTTATAATAAAGAGTAATAAATAATTTATCTAATAACCCGTTTAAGATTTAATATTTTAAAAAAGAGAACGAAGTTTAAAGAATTCTTATTAAATAAATCGAATTCGTATTATTTACGACGCGCTATAAATATAATCTTAATCGAGACTTTAAGATATAAGATAATAATTAAAATAATTAATTAAGACCTCCGAGGCGGAAAAAGTATAAAAAAAGATCGAAAAGTAGAGATAATAAAAATAAATCTAATATTAGAGAACGAGATTTTAATAATAATAATTATAGGAATCTTAATAAACGAGAAGAATCTTAAAGATATTAAATACTTTAATTATTATAACTTTAGTTTCTACTCTAATAAATATCTAAAAAAGAAAATAAAAACTATTAATTATATCGGCGATTATATTATAAAGTTAAAAATAGTAAAATCTTAAGAAAGTCTTTCTTTTAAGAGAATAAAAAGAAATAAAACCTCGACCGAATATTATTAATAACGAAGTTATTAAAATCTAACTAATATCGATATAAAGATTATTTATATTAAAATAAATAAGAATTTATAAACTAAGATAAATATTATTAATGAGATATTTATATAATAATATAATTTAGAGTTTCTCGAGAGCGAGCCGCTATCGACTTTAAAATAAATAGATAAGTAATTTATTTATTACTATAATATTTATAATATTATCTACTAGCTAACTAACTTATAGAAATAAAGTAAAAAATATAATAATATCTTCTACTTTATTAATAAAAAAGGGTCGTTATTATTATAATTATATTAATTATAAAGAAGAAAAAAATCTAAATTAATTATAATATATATATCTAATAGTTCGGTATCGCGCGGAATATATATATAATTTAAGGATTTTACGAAATTATTAAAGATATAATTAATTATTTATATATTAATTTATATTTAGCCTAGTCTCTTTAATTAAGATCTTATTTATAAAAACGAGGTTAAGAAAAATAATACTACTATTAATATAAAATCTTTTAATAATTATATTATTATATTATCTAGACTCTTTAATAAACTCGTAGATTTTAGCGATATCTTTTCTAATAAAATAAATCGATTATTATTAATAATTATACCGCGAATCCTCGTAGCGAGGGTAATAATTTATATAAATTATATAAAACTACTAAATATTAAAACTTATTAATTTTAGGGTAATTAATTATCTTATTTAAATAATCTTTATAATATTAATTAAAATTCTTAATTTTAAAAGCGAAGAGTAATACCTAGGTAATTATTATAGGAGTATTAAAAGATTTAGCGCGTCGGGGCTTGGCGCCGCCTATTATTTAATAATCCTAGCTAGTCTATAATTGTCTCTTTATAGAATAATATATTATTATTTAAATTTCTAACCCTAACGTGTTTATTCCCGTAATATATTATTCTATTTTAAATAAGATAATTATTAATTTTAAGTAGTTTAGCCGAAATATCGTCCTCCTTAATAAAATATCGTAGTATTATACTATTAAATAACGATACGTAATTATTATTAATATCTAGATATTTAGTTACCTCGATATAATTCGTAGTTCTTTAAAAAAGAATTAATTAACTAAAAACTATTATAATTAGTAATATAATTATCGAAAATCTACGACGACCTACTCTAGTACCCTCGTTCGGATAATTAGTATTAATATTATATTATTAGAACGACCCCCCTATTATTTATAGCGCCTATATAGAATATTAAAAAAGAGTTAAAGTTAAAGAACTCTCTACCTTCGACCCGTACTAATATAAAACGAACCGTAGCGTAATAGATATCCGTCTATAATATATAGAAATTAATAATTTCTTCGAACTACGATATATTTATAATCCCTTTATTTAAGCGAAAACCGTTATAATTTACTTTTATTATAAATTAAAAAACCGTATTTAGAGACTACGCCTAATTAGAGATACCGAGAGTTTCGAGGATTAATTAAAATTATAAACTTAGTTAATAAATAACTATAAATTACTAGATATAAAATTAGAAACTAAACTAATTATAAAATACCTAATTATAAAAATTAACGAGCGAGTTTAGAATTTTATTAATTAATTCGAATCCGTAATAACGGACCTCGAATAGAATAAATTTATTATCTATATAAACTTCCACCGGAAACTAAATTACGAGATATATAATATTATTTATTTACTCTAACCCGGAGCCTAGCTAGATACGTTTATAAATTTTAAAACTTTAATATAATAAATAGAAAACTACTTTAAAATTAATAAGTATTCGCGAGACGAATATAATATCGTATTAGATTATAAATAAGTAAAGTTCGATTAAAGTATTAATTTAGATATAAACCCGAATCTTTACCTACCGACGTAGAACCGGAAGTTTTTTTAGAATAAGATAAGTAATAATATATATAACCCCGGTACCTATACTACGGACGAAAAGAAACGCGAATAATATTATATTTAATAAATAGAAAGAGCCTACCTAAATTATAATAATTTTAATTATTAAAAGAGAGACTTTAAATACCCTATACCCTTTAAATTAAAAAACTTAAATCGGTTATAATAAAAATTATATTATAACCGCTAGCCTTAGAGCTTATATTAAAAAGCGGCGTTATTATATTTACGGCGTTATACCTTTTTAAGGCTAGTATTAATTAAATTTAATATTTTTATAGAAATATCTAGTTATAGTACCCCCGTATTAATATAACTATCTTCTCGAAAGGTATAATAAACTATAGTAGTATAATAAACTTTATATCGAGTTCTTTTATTAAATTTTTTAATATATTCTTTATTAACTATATATCCCCCCGAGTATTAAGTATTAACGGTATAAAAGTTAATTTATAAAGAAATAACTACTTCTATTATTTATATATTAGAGTTAACGGTAGTATACCTATAAAATACCTTTTTAGAGTTATCGATATAAAAGATCGAATTATTTTAGGCTTATTATAGTTATAAATAATTAATTCTTTTATTAATTAAAAGATAAAAAAGATAAAGATCCCTAAGAATATTAAAATACTCTAGGCCTTAGACTTCGCTAACGAAGTAAAATTAAATTATTAATTTATTTAGGTATACTTTCTAGACCCTAAAAAGAATAATACCTCTATAATCGTTATACTCCTATAAATTTATAAAGATTACGCGGACGTCTTTAATAAAACTACTAGGGAAATATTACTTTTATATTATAAAGAGTTAGATTATATAATTAATTTAAAACCGAGTAGGATACTCTCTTTTAAATTATAATATAATTTAACGGAGACTAAACTTAAAATACTTAAAGACTATATCGACTAGAATTTATAAAGCGGGTTTATTAAATAATTTAAATCCCCGGTTAAGGTACTTATATTATTCGTTAAAAAGAAAGACGGTGGACTACGATTTTATATAAACTACCGAGGCCTTAATATTATTATTATTAAAAATAAATACTTTATTCTCTTTATTAACTTTATCCTAGACCGCCTAGGAAAAATATAATAATTTATAAAAATTAATTTAAGAGGCGCCTATAACCTCCTCTATATCTAGAAGGGAGATAAATAAATAACCGCTTTCCGTATTAAATACGGATTATTCGAATACTAGGTTATACCCTTTAATATAGCGAACTCACTTTTAATTTTTTAATCCTATATCGATAGAGCTATATCGGACCTACTAGATAAATTTATTATTATTTATTTTAATAATATCCTCGTTTATTCGGAAGACCCCGTAAAGTATAAAGACTAAGATACGTTAAATAAATCCTCGAGTACCTCCGTAATATAGGGCTATATATTAAATTAGAAAAATATATATTCGGATAAATAACTATTGAGTACCTCGGATTCATTATATCCTAGGATAATATAACGATGGATATTAATAAAGTTACTATAATTTAAAATTAATTTATACTACGTTATATTAAAGATATCTAATCCTTTTTAGGATTTTATAACTTTTATAAATATTTTATATAAAACTATAGTAAGATCGTAACTCTTATAACGGATTTTATTAAATATATCTCCTTCGAGTAGAATAAGGACGCCTAGAATAATTTCGATAAACTCCGAAAAATATTCTTAAATATATTACTTTTAGTCTAGTTTAATTACTCTAAAGAAATTCGTATAAAGATAAATACTAGTAAATTCGCTATCGCGGCGATTCTTTTATAAAAGTATAACGACTTTTATTAATACCCAGTCGCTTTTTACTCTAGAAAATTAAAACTATTAAAAAGAAACTATACTATATATAACGGAGAACTCCTAATTATTTTAGAAGAGTTTCGTATATAAAGATACTATTTTAAGGGATCTTAAAAGGTCGTTAAAATTATTATAAATTATAATAATCTTTATTACTTCCTAGGAATTAAACTATTTATATAATATTAAATTTATTAAATAAAATTCCTCGCGGGTTTTAACTTTATAATAAAGTATCGCGTAGGAAAAAAGAACCCCGTAAACGGCCTTAATAAATATTTAGATTACTAGGATTATTTATTTAACGAGAGTTATATAATAGCCCCGTTTTTTAAACTCGTTATAATAACTTTAAATAAAGTCCGTAAGGTAATATCGGGTATTTATACCGACTTATAAATATATATAATAAAAGAAGAGGAAGAGATATTATCCTATACCTTAATCGACGATATTAAGAAAATATTAGAGAATAATAATATTAAAGACGATAAATACTTCTTTTAAAAAGACGGGTTTCTTTATTATAAAGAATCGCGCTTATATATTTTAGAGAGCCTCCGATTTCGAGTCCTCTAAACCTTTTATAATAACCTAATTACGGGATACTTCGTTAAGGATAAAATTATAATAATTATAACTCGTTAATTTTTCTAGTCTAGATTACCTAGCTAGGTAACGGATTACGTTAAAATTTATAAAATATATAACCGAACCAAGCCTACCTACTACGCCGAGTATAAAGAATTATTATTATTACCGGTATTAACTAAAGTATAGTTAGATATTATTATTAACTTCGTTACCGATTTACTACGGTCTTCGGCGTATAGAAGTAATAATAAATCGGATTATATTATAATTATAGTCGATAGACTAATAAAAATAACTTATTATATATTAAATACTAAAGATATAGACTTTAGATAATTCGTATACTTTTTTATTAAAATAATAATTAGTTATTATAGTATATTAGAGAGAATTTATAACGACTATAAAGTATTATTTATTTCTAGTTTCTAAAGAATACTCTCTATTAAATTAGAGATCGATTATAAATTCTTTATTAACTTCTACCCCTAAACGGATAAATAAACGGAGTATTAGAATTAAATACTAAAATAATACCTAAGATATTTCATTAATTATTTATAAAATAATTAGATAGATTACTTTCTTTTAATAAAATATATATATAACGTATCTTATTATTTAGTAATTAAATACTCCCTATTTAAAATAAATAGTAATTACGATTTTATATTATTCTAATTATACCTTTATATAGGGAAGTACTTCTTAGTTAATATAAAGAAAATCGTATAAAAAATTATAATATTATAGTATAAGATTTTAATACGAATTTCTAAAGTCTAAAATAAATAAATTAAATATTATAACTAAAATTATAAAAGAATCGAGTTCGAGGTAGGTAATCTCGTTATATTTAAAATTATAAATTTAAAGATAGACCGTCCTAGTAAAAAACTTAATAATAAGAAATTAAGACCGTTTAAAATTACTTTTTATATAAATTTATAAATATACCGCCTAAAGCTCCCTAATATTTATAGGATTTATTTAGTTTTTTATATCTACCTCCTCGAGCCCTATTATATTAATATTATTTTAAATTGTATCGCTCCTCCCTTAACGCCCATTAACGAGATTACCGAGGATAGTATTAATAACTAAGAGTATTTCGTCGAAGAAATCCTAAAATCTAGATATCGTTATAGTAGACTATAATACCTAGTTAAATAAAGGGGTTATTAAGGTATAGACTTTATTTTATAATAACCCGTAAAGAATATCGAAAATTCTAGCGAGTTAATCGAAGAATACTACCTCTAATATTTATTAATACTAGGGCCTAGCGACGAACCCCGATAAAATAGAACTAAATATTAAAATAGTTAAATATACTAGGCTCGACGTACTAGTAGTATATAACTAGGAGTAAATTTATAATAATATAGTATATAATATCTAGAAATAGATATAAATAGTATAGTATATTAAATATAAACTTTATTATATAAAATATAAAGTATATACCGCGCTAGAATAGCCTAGGCGAATTTATATAAAATATATAAACTTATTTACCTTAATAATAAAGTACCGCCCCTCTATAAAATATATCTATAAAAGATCTACCCTAATTTATATTAAAATACTAAAGAGTAAAGTTAATAATATAAATAAGAAATATTCACTACTAGCGTAGATTAAATCGTGCCGTTCCTACTTTTATTTCTATTTCTATTTATTTTTACCTTATTTATTAATACCCTCCCTATTTAATATTAGCCTATATAATAAATATTAATAATTCCTTTATATTAAATACTAAGGCGCCGTTATTATAAACTAAGATTAATATCTTTTTAAAATAAATCTAGAGGCGTTACTTATATAAATATAAAATAACTATAAATTAACTAGTTATAATTATAGCGAAACGAATTTAGAATTTAATTTCAGGTATATATCTTTTCTAAATCGTTTATTTATTTTATTAGTTCTTTAATCTCTAATCTAGGATAATTTTTTATTATATTTACTCTTTCTATTTTATTAACCCCTACGACGCGGCTTTCGAGTATTTTAACTAGAAATTCTTTTATATATTATATTACTACCTTACCCTCCCGATTAATATTAACTCGGACCTCGAGCTCCTCGCTAGTATAAAAGATATAAAGATCCAGGTCCTTATAATATACTAGAAAATAATAAATAAAAATAATAAAAAGATTAACGACTAAATAGTTATAAATATTAACGAGGATAAATATAAATAATAGCCCGGCGTAATAATTAGTAATAATTATAAAAACTAGTTTTACTAGAACTCCGATAAAGTAATAATAACTAAAGTATACTAAAACGCTAACGTATTTAATATAAATTTAGTCGCTTTTAATATAGAGATAAAAAGCGTTATTATTCTATACTAAATTAAGTTATATAATATAGCGCTTGGACTAGTTATAAAGCTCGATTTTTCCAAATAATTTCGGTCCGTAAACTAGTTATTAAATTTTAATATTAATAAAGAATCTTATAAGGGTAGCCTAAATTATATAAATTATAAAAACGCCTAGTTAATTAATAGCCGCGTTATTAATTATAAAGAGTAAATTTTTTACGGAAACTTCCCCGAATTAGTATAAAGTAGAGGTACCTTCTCTTTCGAAGTAAAAATAAATATATACGTTAATTCAAATACTATTAATAAAGCCTCTTTAACTAAAGGTATTATACTAGGAATAGGAACTACTTCTTTATAATATATAGTAGAAGATACTTCTTTACGATATACCTTATTACCCTAACTCCCCTTAATAGATAAAAAGAAAAAAATATCCGTATTAATTTAAAAGAATACCGTTATAAAGAACGTATAAAATATTATTATAAAAAATACTATTATATTAAAAGACCCCACCGACCCCGCCGTATTAATTATAAACTTTATATAGCGCTAGGAGTTATCTAATAATAAAGAAGAGGTCGTAGAAATTATAAAGAAAAAACCTATATAACCCTCTAGTTTAATATACTAGAATATAATACTAATAGTAAATAAGAAGATAATATACTTAATATTAACCGGCGAGAGCCTCGATTATATAATCTAACGTTATAAGATAGAAATAATAACTACGGTAAATAAATTAAAAAACGTAATAAATTTATTTAAAGACGACGATACTATAATAAATACTATAATCGAAGTATTTAAAAAGGAGAGGCTCTATATAAAAATAATAATATATAAAACCTAGGACTATAAAGCGGTAATATAAAAAGAGATTAATAAATCCCCTATTATATCGAAGCGAGTTTTTTAATATAAGATAGAACCCGGTTACCCCGTTATATTAATAATTTAAACGAAGTCTACCTCCCTACCCTTAACTAGGATTTTCGATACCGATAATAACTTTTTAATTAAATTACTCTTTTAATTACTTTAATTAAATACCGCCCTACTAACTATAAAGAACCTTAAAATATTAAGGGCGAATAAGATCGGCGATAAAATTAAAAAAATAAAACTCGATTTTATCGACGGCGGCGAAGACCGTTAACTCCGTTTAAAGTAAATATTTTATTAATACTATTTATATTCTACCGACTAGAACCCTAGCTACTATATTATAGATTAAATATACTCGCGGCGAGTACTATAGGGAGGGAGTATACTATTATAGGAGTATTAGGGAGTTTAGCGCGCCGGGGCTTAATACCGCCCATTATTTAATAATCCTAGTTAGTCTATAGTTACTTCTTTATAAAATAATATACTATTATTTAAACCCCTAACCCTAACGTACCTATTCCCGTGATAATAATATAGGATAAAAATATAAATTAATACTAATTCTTATAATTTTATTCTTTTACTATATAAAGTCCCGTTTTAAATATAATATAAATATATTTAATAGCGGTCCGAGCGCGTAGATAATTTTAATATATTTTTACTCTTTATATTTATTTATTTATAAATTAATTAAATAGAAATATAATCTCGAAATATTTAAAGAATTATACAAGGGTAATAAACGAAAATAATATTAAATATTATTAAAATCGGGTAATTTAGTAATAAACTAGTCTAGTAATATTATTTTAGAATTCGAATAATATATAAAATATAACTTCTTCGATTATTTATCTTAAACGATCTAGGTACTCGAATTATCTAAAGTAGTTATTATATTTTTATATTTTTATTATAACTTTCGCTCTAATATTATAGTAATATAAGATAGAAATATATTATTTTATCTTTCTAGAGTAATATAAGAAGTCCTACGATTTAAATAAACGAATATTAATATTAATAATAATTTAACTAAATTATTTATTAAATATATAAAGTTAATTTAATTTCTTACGAGAAATTTTATTAGAAAAAAAACGCGCTCGAAAATAAAAATATTATATTATATTAACGACTCCTCGAAGATAGTTAAATTGATTAATTTAATAAAATTTATATAAAACTCTTTAATATTTAAAATAAAAAAATTATAAAATAAAAAAATTATAAAATTAAAAGAAATTATAAATAGTTATTAAAGAGTATTTATAAATTAATAGAAAATATTAAAGTCGGAGAAAAAGGAGCGCGCTCTTATAATTTAATTCCTAAACTACGAGTCTAGTTATTAAAAAATAACCGAGAGGTTACTAAAGTAGAAGTATATTTCTATTCGAAATTTTATTAAATTCCTAGATACTTTTAAAATTCCGAGAAGAGCGGATTTAAACGAAAATATAAATATTAATAGAGTTTAGCTCGAAGGGAAAAAAACTAAAAACTCGAATAATTAAATACGAAGATAAAAAGACTAAAATAAGAGTTTTATAATATTAAAGGTAACCTTTAATATAAGCGATTTTTATTATAAGAGTTATTATATAACTTCGAGATCGCGCCCGAAAGTACGTTTATATTACCGACTTCTAAGAGTAGTATAAAAGAGAATAAATAAATAGTATTATTATTTAAATCTCGTAAATAACGAAAATAAATACGTAGTTAAAAATTAAAACAACGGATATTATTTTTATATTTAATTCTTAATTAATTTTATATTAAGTTATTTTTCTATTTATTAAAATAATTTTATTAATATTAAATCTTATTATTATAAATACTTTAGTTACAAATATTCTATTATAAATAATATTTTTTATATTTAAAATAATAGTAATAGAAGTTACCCTCTCGTCGTTAAAAGTGGATTTATTAAAAGTATCGAATTATAAATAATTATTTATATTATTAAGTCTCGTATAAAGTCTCTTTCTTTTTTCGATTAATATTTCGTTATTTTATTTATTTTATCCGGTTTACTTCTAGTAAAGTTTTATTAATTATATATATAACTTCTTACGAGTACCTAGTATAGTTATAAATAATTAATATAAACGATCTTAGATTTCTCGACTCTAGTTATATAAATTAATTAATAAAAGAATTAGAAAATTCCTCGAATTAACGATTTTCTCTTCTATTATCTATAGGATAATAAATTAAGGATTTTACTCTTCGAGAACTTTTCCCTAATAATAATTTTTAAAAAATACTTTTACGACGGCGTATTAAAACTCTCTATTTAATACTTTAAGACCTAGGTTAATACTCTTAAAGAGGAGTATTAAGAATTAATAAATAATAATCTTCGTATAAGTAATTAAATACGACTAGATAAATTTATAAACTTTATTAATAATTTAATAAACGTCTATATTTAGAATTTATAATTAAATTTTTTAAAGGAAGTTAAATACGAAGCTTTTATTTATTAAAAAGTACGTTATTTATATAATAGAAAGAAATCGCGTCGTTTATCTATTTAATTATATTTTATTTTCGTCGAGTAGTCGAGCGCGTACTTATTTATTATATTATCGAATATATTAAATAATAAACGAGTTTTTAGTTTATTAAATATATTAAGTTTATTAAAATCCGAAATAAATTTTAATTATAATATTATCTCTTCTTTCTAACTTTTTTTATTTTTAAAGATAATTTTATATCTTTTTATTAAACTAAATAATATATTAATCTTTAGGAATAGATTATTTTAAAAGAGTCTATAATTATAATTATTTATATATATTACGTTATACGATAAATTAAATATTAATAATTATCGTTATCGAAAAAATATAGCGAATATATTAAAATTAGAAAGAAATACGAACCGACGGAGTCCGTTATTAGTTTTATAAATATAAATAAGATATTAAAATACCTAGAACGTAAAGAGGAAAAAACCGAGGTTATTTTAAAAATAACGAACGAAGTTATTCGGTTAAAATATACGAAGTTAAAAAGACTTCGCTAATAAAAGAAATTCTTAAAAGAGTATAAATAAAAGATAGTTAATAAAAGTCTTTAAGATATAAAAGAATTAGAATATTTAAAGAAGCTAGAGAAGTTCGCGGAGGTCGAGTATACTATTATCGATACCTCCGGTATTAACGAATTTTTAGATTCTAGCGCCTTTTTCTTTAAAACTTTTAATTAACTCTTTTAAATAATTACCCTCGAAATTTTCGTAAAAGCTCCTAATAATTAATAAGATTAATAAATAGTTTTTAAATATTTTCTAACTCGTCGTAACTCTTTTATTTAATTAGGTAGTTTTAATTCTATTATTTTAAAATCTTCTCGACTTTAAATTTTATTTCTTCTTCGGTTTAGAAATAAAGAGTATTTTATAAAAATATTATAAAGTTTACTAGCTCTAGTAGAGAGATATAGAATATTAGATATATTTTAACGTCGGTTAAAAGATTTAACTCGTAGTTAACTAGTTCTTTATTCCTCTTAATCGAAAATATTCTAATTTTAATATAATTTAGTTTCTTATTTAGTCTCCTACTCTTTATATTTTTTATTAATAAATATATTTTATTCCCTTTTCTTAACTAAGAATAATCTTTTCGATATTTATTAATTCTTACTTTTATCCGAGTATTCGTTAATTTAATCTACGTTTATATATATTTATATAATATCTTTATATTAATTACGGTTATTAAAACCTTCTATATATTTAGTCCGCTTCTAGATTCTAGGAATATATTATATATCTTCTATAATTAGTAAAAAAATAGTATAAGTTTCGTTATATTAGATTAATATTTATTAAATATTAATTAAATTATCGGTAAAAGTCTTATCTAGTTATTTTACTTTTTATAAATATAATATTTATATTTTACTTTTTTTATTAATAGTTTTAACCCGTTAATTAATTAAAGTTTATATTATTTCTTTTTTCTTTAAATTAATTAACTATTTACTTAAACTACTATTCGAGATACTAAATTATTAATCGCTTTTAAATTTATTATTATAACGACTTTATATCGGTTAACTCTTAATTAAACTATGTATAAATATTATTTTAAAATTAATATATTAATCTTTTTATATTTCGTTTTAATATAAAAGACTAATTTTTTCTCAACGAAGATAAAAATCCGTAATACTCTTTAGACTTAAAGTATTTTTCGTATTCTTCGATTATATAAATATATTAATCGCTTTAGTTATAACTTTTTAATTTTTTATTATATTTTATTTAATTTCGTAATTATAATTATTAATTTTTATTATAATTTAAGAAAATTTAGTTTTCTTCCTTTTTAATTAAATATTATAAATAATTATCCTTAACGTAGTTAATTAATTAATTAATTAATTTATATATTTATATATTTATTTAAATAAAACTACTTCGCTTATAAAGGAGTTCTATAGAATATATATAATACCCGATAGTATTATTAACTAGCCGTTAAAGAATTTTTTTAAAAAGATAAAAACTTTAATTTATTTTTAATCTCGGTTCTAGATATTTTAACCTATTAACTAGTAGGCCTTTTTATATATTATTAATTCTTCTTCTAGGTTTCTTCTCCGCGTAAATTCTTAAAGTTAGTAATTCTATATTAATCCTAAATAACCTCGTTATTTTATCTTTTATATTTACCTATTTTTTTAAAATTTATTATTTATCTCCGTTACGGGCCTAAGCCCTTATAATATACGTAGATATAATTATAACTAAATATTATATATTTTATTATACCGGTATACTAGCTCTATTATTCCTCTTAATTATTATTTTATACTCTTTCGCTTTTATTCTTAATTATATACGCGTAGTTATTTTTTTATTATAATAGACTTTATATCCCGCTAGTACCTTAATATAGTTACCTAGTTATTAGGGTTACGACTTTTATATAAATATTAATATTTAAGAATATAAATAAAGGTCCTTTTATTTATATAAATTTTATTTTATATACTTATACTTTACCTATTTATTAACGGCGTAGGAAAATATTTAGTTTTATAAAACTCTATATAGTAGTTATTTTATAACTCTTAGGGTAGAGGAAGTTCTTTATAATTCGAATATTATTAATATTTAATAAATAATTAAATAGGAGCCTTTATTTAAGCCTAAAGTTTCGGCTTTATATATATATATCTATTCTATACTCTTTTTTATACGTAGGTATAATAGACGTATTTTTTTCGTAATTCCCTTTTTCTAATATATCGGGCCGCGATTATAATTACTTTTTTAATTAATTATATTATAAAGAGTTCGTTTTTTATTGTTTTAATTTATTAAGGAAGAAGAGGGGAGTATTAAGGGACAGGATTAATATTTAGAGGTTTATTAAATTAACGGCTAGGTTTATAGAATCATGACCTAGTTATAATATAAGAGTAGGTTAAGATAAAAGATAAAGAACGAAAATTAAAATAGGGCTAGCTACTATCTAAATAAGAATTAATATATAAAATATTTATTTATTTCTTATCCCGATTATATTAAAATAGAAATAAAGAAACTAGTTTAAATCTAAATTAAATTTAAAATAAATTAAGCTAGGTTAAAGTAAATAAAGTAATATTATAATAATAACCCCCTCTTTAAGGTCGAGCTCCTATAAGATAAATAAATAATTAATTCGATTAATTAAATTTCGTAACCCTAACTCTTATTTAGGGTTACGAAATAGTTAAAATAAAAGCGCGTTAAAGTATTCGAGTTATCGATAATAATAAATAAGGGATAAGACGAGGAATAAGCGGCGATATACGAATAAAATTAAACGTTACCGTTATTATTTATAGACGATAATAACGGGGCTAGGTTATAAGGTACTATTTATTTATATAATAATATAAAGTATCGGTCGAAGCCGATACGAAACGATAACTAAAGAGATAATAACGGATAGGGAATAAATTATAATATAAACGGGGGTTAACTTTTTAAAAATCGGATTAAAATAAAAATAATAAAGATTCCTTATATTAGTATTTCTAAATAATATATAATAATTCGTAGAGGCCAGCGGCGCTAGGATTCGAGATATAATATTTATTAATAAATTATTAATAACGGGTAAAGTAATAAAAGGGTTTTTATATAATAACGTAACCTTCTTAATTAATATAATATTTTAATAAAAGTAGACTATAACGACGATTATATTTAGAATTTAAAATATCGTTAATATACTACTCTCGTTAATTATCTTCGGTAATTATAGGTTCTCGGATAGGCTAGATTTATCTAGGTAAAGAATTATTAATTATTAATTATAATAGGCTAGCGTAGAAGACGGGGTAAATTTTCATTAAATACGGAAAATCTAATTAAACTATAAAAGGATTATCGAAAACTTTAGAGACTCGGAAGGGGCCGATATTATAATCGTCGAGTTTAATTAAAAAGTATATAATATTTAGATTCTTAATATTTAGCTATATTTAGTCGTCTATTAAATATATTAAATATAGGCGCCTTCGTTAGTTAGCCGAGAATATAAAAATAATTTAAATAATAAATATTTTATCGCGGAGGTAATCGTTTAAAGCTTTTATTTATATTATAAATTTATCGGTAGTAATTAAATAAGTATATATTTAGGTAGTAAAATCTTAAGGTAAAAACTCAATAAACTCGAAATTAATATATAAATATTAATTATAATTAATTAAGAAAGGCGAGGCTAAAGTATTAGAAAAATTAGTATTATTATTAAAAAACTCCGCTTTAGGGATCTATTTCACCTAATTATCCTATATATAATCAATATATATACGGAGGTAGTATTTTATTATAGTATTAAATTACTCGGTTTAATTATCCGTTTAAGGATAGTACCCGGTAGATATATATTAAATGATTTTAAGGCGTTTATATAAAGTCTTTTAAAACTCCGATATAAATTAAAATCCTTAATTTAAAATAAAGATATTTAGTAGTTTATAGAGTTTTTATATATTTTAATAAAAAGCGTCGTAGGCTTTATTTATTTCTATCGATATAATTAATATTAGGTACCGTATCTTAATTAAACGGTCTACGAAAATTAGAATATACCGATAAATAATTCCTATAAGGGTATAAAGCGGTAGAGGATTTATATAATCTATCGAGATATCTCTTTAACGTCGTTATAGGGGCGGTAATAAATATAATTATTTTTAAATATATTAGCGGGAAGGTTTAATTCTTCGGTATATATAATAATTCCTAACGAATCACTAGATAATAATATAAACGTTAGGTTACTAATAGGCCCGATTAATTAATTTATAATATTTCGTACGACCTAGGTAATTACCCGCGATATTATTATAAACTAACTAAATTAAATAAAGGTATAATTTATTAAAATTCAGAATATATTTTTTTCCTCGGAAGTAGAGAACTCTATCTTTATCTTTATATTTAATAAGAGAAATTTCGTTATAATAACGCGTTTTAAAATATAGTATTTCTAAGACTTTAAGGGCGAATCGATCGGCTTAATTAATTATATTTTATAATTAATAAATCGGGGTATTATATAAATCTTCGTTTAAATCGATAAATTAATTTTCATCGAATTTAAACTCGTAAGATATAGGCGGGGTTTATAATTTTAAATTAATATTTATATCGAGGTTTATAGTAGTTATATAGATTAATATAAAGTATAACTAGAAGGGCTAGATAAAAATCTTTTAATTTATTATTAATATAATTAAGGTAATTAAAACTAAGGCTAGAGTCGCTATATTTAATAATATATTATAAATATAATCTTTAAAGACTTCTAGGATTAAGTTTTTTCTTTTTAATATTATTTAATATTAATATTAATATCTAGGGTCTAATTTATCCCCCTTTTTAAAAAGATCTCTTAATTAACGCGTTAATATATTAGGTTTACTAGTTTCTTTACTAGGCCGGTAGGTAATTTTATAATTAAAATAAAATAAAAACTCGTTTTACCTCGCTTAACGGCGAGATAATATTTTAAATAAAATAAAATATTTAAAAGCCTTATAATCTAATATTACCTCGATAAAAAAAGTAGATCTCTCTAGTTTAGGGCGCTATTCCTCGAATATACGAATAATTATTATAAACTCTTTATTATAGATTTTATAATTATACTCGGTAGGGTTATACTTCTTTAAAAAATAAATAATAGGACGAAGGATATTTTAATTATTATATTAAAATAAAACCCCTTTAGATACGTAATTAGATATATTTATTTCTACTATAATTTTACGGTTAGGGTCGAAATAAATTAAAATAATATCGGAGGTAACTAAAAGTCTTTTTTAAAGTATTAAAAGTTATTTAATACCGAGTATTTTACTCGAAGATAGTACCTTTTTTAATTAAGGCTATAAGTAGTATAATAAATTTATTAAATTTATAAATAAAACACCGATAGAAGTTAGCGAATCCTAGGAAATTTTAAATATCCTTAATATTAACTAGTTATAGTTAATTTAGGATAATATCGATTTTCTTTAAATTTATTTTAATCTCTTTAATAGTAATAATTAATCCTAGGTATATAATTTCCTTAATATAGAAATTATATTTAATAATATTTATTTAGAGCCCCGCCTCGCGGAGCTTCTAAAGAATATATTTAATATAGATTTTATACTCTTCCTTAATATCGCTATAAATTAAAATATCGTCGAGGTATATAATATAAATCTTATTAAGAAATTTATAAAAAGTATTATTAATATAGTATTAAAACGAGGTAGAGTTATTATATAATCTAAATAATATAATAAAATATTCGAATAAACCGAATCGGGTACGAAATATTATAAATTCTTCGTCGCCCTCCCTAACGCGGAGGCGATTAAAAATAAATATAATATCTAATTTAGAAAATACCTTAATACGATTTAATCGATTTAAGATTTCTAAAATTAAGGGTAAAGAGTATTTATTTTTTATAATAATAATATTAAGCCTTTAATAATTAATATAGAAATATAGACCTCCGTTAAGTTTCTTTACGAATAAAATAAAAAACGCGGTATAAAATCGATTAACTCGAATAAAATCTTTATTAAATTTTTTATCTAGGTAACGGCGGAGTTCTAGGATTTTATTATAATTTATATTATATAAACTAGATAACGGAGGTTATAACCTTTTTTTAAACTTAATAATATAATCGTATAATTAATAAAGGGGTAAGGTATTAATATCTTTTCTCGAAAAAATATTTAAGAATTTATAATATTATATAAATAAGATCGTGGTTAGGTTAATATTCTTATTATCTCGATAAACTTAAAACTCTTTTTAAATAACGGCGGCGGCGAGGTAGAGCTCTTTATTTATTTTAAATATAACTCGGTTCTAGGTTTAATTATAAATATTTAATTTAAGATTTTAATTAAGGCGGGGTTTAAATTTATAATATTTAGATTTTTAACGAGGTTAAGTATTTAAGATCGAGATTTCTTCTAAAATATTTAAAAATTAATCGATTTCTATAAATAATAAATTAAACGCGGTTTATTTATTAGGTATAACGAGCCGGGTCAATAATCGAGATCTTATCTCGTATATATTAAGAGTAACTAGGTACTAGGTTCGTTATTTTTAATATTAAAATTTAAAACGAAGCGAGATTAAGCTACGATATTTAATTTTAGGTATTTTTCCTTATTTAATAATAATAATAATACGGTTATATTCGTTATTATAACTAGTTTTTATAAGAATAAATAATTAGAATTAGGGCGGGGAAGACTTTTTTTAAATCTAGATTTATTATTAATAAATTTAGAACTAAAGTAACTCCTTTTAAATCCTAAATTACTTTATACGAGTATTAGGCTAAACTAGAGATTAGGTTTATTTCTAATAAACCTAGAACTAAATTAACTTTTTTTAAATCGAGGTTTATTTTTTATAAATTTAAAATTAAATATATTATTAATAAACCTAGAATTAAAGTAACTTCTCTCGAGTCGGAATTAGTTATTTAATAGTAACGTTATCGTTTATAAATAATAACGACTCTTTATATACTAGCGACTCCTTTTAAATCGGGGTTTACCCTACGTGGGTATTAAATAAAATTAAAAATTAAGATTCTTAAATCTAGAAACTTTTTTAAGGTATTAAAAAGAGTTTATATTCCACGAAGACTTTTATAAAACTAGGGGTATAATTTCTTAAATAAAAATATAAAACGAAGATTAAGGAATTATCTAAAAAATCGGTAGTAATTTTATAACGGTAGAGGTATAATAAACCGATTACGACGGGGTATTAATTAAATTTAGTAATAAAAAAGATTATTTATTCCTAATAGTTATAGATATTTAAAATCGTTTCTATAATATAAATAATATATTTTATAGCGGTAGGTACGTTATTAAAAGATCGGACGATATAAAGATAACGAAGAAAGCGAAGGGGTAAACGATAAATATATATAAAATTATAATCGATAAAAAGATAGCTGGATATACTAGTATTAATTAAGATTTTAATTTAAATTCGGGACTAGTTATTCCGTAGTTAATAAAAAATAATTATATATTTATTACGAAAAGTAGAGTCGGTCTTAAAAAGTTATATAATAAATTATAACGAAAACTTAATTAATAATAAAGATAAATTAAACGATATAACCGATAAATAAAAAGATATATATAGGGTTCTAGGTATTTATAATTTTAATATATGATTTTATACCGGGATTATTCTTTTCCGCCCGCGTTTAAAATAACTCCTCTTATAATATTTTTATCGTTATTAATAATAATTATAATATTAGATCGGAGGCTAGCTAGCTTAATAAAATAAACTTTTATATTATATTTAAATAATTTATAATAGAAGTAAAGTTTTTATTTCTTATAAATAATTTTAATAATTAAGGTTCTTATTAATTTATCTTTAATAATAATTTAGGCCGAATTAAGATTTATTAACTCTTTAAATAAAATAATAGAAACTAGTTTAATAACGGGGATAAAAATACTCGTTATATTAAAACGAGTTATAAAGGTAGAAATTAATAAAGATATAATAAATCTCCTTAAAGTTTATCTTAATCTAATAAAAATAGTATTTTAACGAGATAAATAATACTTAATCTATTAAAATTCTTAATCGATTTCGGAGTATATACGGATATATTTATCGAAGATATATAACCGTTAATTATTAATTTTCCTTTAAGAGATAAAGGCCTATTAAATAATATAATTAATATTATATTTTATAACGTTAATTAAGGATTTATTTTTTATTCGAGAATATTTCTTTTTTTAAAAAACGAGGTTAAAATATTTATTAAAAAGTATAAAACCTTATTTAAATTCCCGAATATAATTCCGAGTATCTTTTTATTTAAACGGGTTATTATATATTTCCCGTAGTTTCTTTCGTTAATTAATAAAGTTAATTAAAGTATAGAGACCCTCTTTTTAATAACGGTTTATTAAATTAGAGGCCTTTTTACCGATAATTAATTTAAACTCTATATAAGCGATTTTATTACTATTGGTAGAGTAACGGTTATAATTTATATATATCCGTTATATTAATATTTACTTTTAAATATCTAATTTATTCTAGTCCTCTTTATATTCCGAGATATCTAGAAACTTTTCGGATTTAAAAGATATTCAAAATCGCGAGGGGGTAAATTATTAAATATTTAAAAAAAAGACGAGCGTAGGCCTATAATAATAATATTATTAAAAATATTCTTATCGAATACCTAGGGCGGAGGTTAAAATATAATTTAAATTATAATAAATACGGCTTAAATTATTACCTAAACGATAATATAGATTAAAGATTACGTATCTAGTATAAGAGAAAGAGGAGGCGTAAATAAGGATAAAATATCTAATAAAGAATTACTCTCGACTTAAATATATAAGTAATCGAAGATATTAAAGAAACTAGTAGGGTTATTCTAAACTTCGGCGAGGAATTATTATATACGGTTTTCGGGGTTAAAAAGTTAATCCCTTATAATAATTATTTTAATACTAGAGAGTATTAACTAAATAATTAATCTTTTATAATATTAAGGGACGGGATTAATATCTAAAGATTTATTAAATTAATAATTAAGTTTATAGAATTATAATTTAGTTATAGTATAAAAGTAGGCTAAAATAAAAGATAAAGAATAAAAGTTAGGGTAGGGCTAGCTATTATCTAAATAAAAACTAGTATATAAAGTATTTACTTATTTCTTATCCCGACTATATTAGGATAGAAATAGGGAAACTAGTTTAAATTTAAATTAAATCTAAAATAAATTAGGCTAGGTTAAAGTAAATAAAGCTATACTATAATAAAAAGGAAAAAGAGAAAGAAAAAGAAAAATTTCTCTTTATCGATACTATAATTATATTAAGAATATAGACACCGTTATAAAATAAACTTAATACGCCGCTATATAAAATCTCTTAATTTTCTAGACTACTATAAGTAGTAACTAAAGATTCGTAGTTAATAGGATATATATCTAGATCTCGTTACTAGCCCTTAACGTAGTTATTCTATTAATTATAATTATATTTTAATTTTATTATATATTTTCGCTCTTTTAAATTATTATAATAATATTTATAATATTTACTTATAGATACTAATTAATATATTTTCTTATATTATAAGTAATATTTATTATAGGTATAATTAAATTTAAAGAATTATCTTTTCTCTTTCTTCTTTTCTTCAAGTTTTTTTTAATATAATAAATTAAATTTTAAAATTATCGAGGTAATCTATTATTTAAAACTAATCTTTAGAGTTTATTATATTTTATTCTTATTTTGATCTTCTCTTTAAATTATCTTTTAGAGTTTTATTACTATTATTATTTAATTCTTCGAGTTCTCGAATCTTTTAAGTAATTTTTTTTTACTATTCTTTTACTTCTCTAATAAATTATTAAATTTAATATTATTTTATATTTAATTTTTAAAGGATTTAATTATATTATCTAGTATCTCCCTCTTAAATATATTTAAATATTATCGATTTATTATATTTTTCGAATAATAGTTCCTAATAATATAGCCCGGTTTATTATTATTATAATAATTTATTACTTTTTTTTCTTTATATTATTATTTACTCTTTTTCTAGAATCTTTTTATAAGTCTCTTTTTAGTAAAATCGAGTTCTATTAATATATAATTATATAGGTTAAATTTCTCGCGGCGGTAATAATTAATCGAATTATATTTATTATTATAAACTCCTAAATATCTTTATTCGTTAATTCTTCTATTATAATATTTCTTTATTATATATTTATATAATTTATTATTAATTATAATTATTTATTCTATAAATATATCGAGGTTTTAAATATCGATTTTTATTTATATAAATTTATCCTTAATATTATTTTTTAATTCTTATCGATATATTATTATAAAATAATTATCGTCCTAGTCCGTTAATACTATATCGGTAAGTCCGGAAAAATAGTTCTATAAAATCGCTACTTAATCGGTGTAAAATACGTATTTTACGTATTTCGCAGGTTATTAATAAACGAAATATAGCGTAGTAGAATATAATTAAATCTAACTTATCTCAGCTATATTTAAATTATATAAATGATAACGTATTACCGTATAAATAGTAATAGGGATAATCGAAATATTAAGAGCGTGTTTCCTTAAATCTAGGCTAGATTTAGGTTAGATCTAAACTAAAACTAGGCTTAGATTTAAACGATATCTCTAATTTCCTTATAAATATTATAGGTATACTCGGTAATATATTTATAAATTAATATTCTTTTTCCGTTATTATTTTAAAAGTCTTTATTAATAGCCTTTAATTCCTGGGGCCCTATATCGATCGTAAATCTAAAAGAAGGTTAAGGAATATATAATTAAATACTATATTAGATAGCGGTAAATATAATTAAAGTATTAAGAGCGTAGGTCTTTAGTAGCGAGTTTAGGGATTAAATAAAATCTAAGTTAAACCTAAAGAATATCTAGGCTAGATCTAGGCCTAGATCTAGACTAGATATAATACTCGGTTTTTTATTATTATATTAAATATAATAGAATAGAGGATTAGAATCGTAAGCGATAATAACGTATTATAGTAAATATTATTATATATAAAACTACGTAGAGGAGTAATAGGCTTTTTAGCTTTTACTCGAGCCTAAATATTTAACGGCTTAAAAACGTAAAAACGCTTTATTAAAATAATTAAATACTATATTTATAACTACTTTAACCGCGCTTTTATTTAATATATATATTATCCTCTTAAATCGCTTTTATACCTTCCCTAATATTATTACTAGCCGTAGTATTATTAATATTCTAAATACCATTATTATATCTAGGATCATTACCTCCGTTAACGCCTTTTATACCCTCCGCGTTCGCCGTATTTATAGTTTTAAATATATTTACTTTAAAATCCGCCTTTGATTTCCGCTTCCCCTTTATGTACTCCTTAATTCCGGTATTAATATATAATATATACTAAAATATTTCCTTTAACTAGGTTATTTAATATATTTTCTTCGGTATTTATTTATATAACCCGATAGAGTAGAGGGGCTTATAGAATAATTATAATTATATATATAAGATTTAAGCCTACGCCTATCTACCGCGTAAATTTAATTAGAAAATTAGGTATATTATTCTTTACTAGTTTACGATTATAATTAGCCTTTTATATTAACGCGTATATAATTACGACCCTCGCCTTATCGGTCCCGAAGAATATTCGTATTTTAGGTTTAAACTCCTCTCGGATATATTATAATAAAGAAAAGTTAATATTAAATACTATATTTAAAAAAGAGAACGTTATATTTAATATATTAAAAGAAGCGAGTTTAGGCTCTTCTATATTAGAGATTTTAAAGAAGAGAAGGATTTATTTATTCTACTACTAGAATTATCTCGATGAATAAAAATATAATTAATATATTTACCTCTTTATATTTCTTAAAAATAAAGGCGATAGTCTTAAGTTTAAGGGATATTTTTTTAAATATTATATAGTCCCTACCTAGGATATAATCTTCTTATTTCCGACTATTATTTTTATTTATATTAGAGGCCGCGGCCGTATTATTAATCTACTTCTTATTAAGAGTTTTAGAGGAGATAACGAGGGTAGGTAGAAATCTATATAATCGGAGAACCCGTAGTATAATAAATACTATATTAAAATAAATTAAAATTAAATACTAAGGACGTTAGTATAGGAAAAAGGTATTATAATTCTAATATTCCTCTAATAATCTTACCGCTATTAGAGCCTTTCTAATATAATAGTCTTCTAATTAATAATAATAGACCTGAATCACGACTAGAGTCCTAGTAGGTAAATAATCGTAAGGTCTTTTTAATAAAGCTTCTTAAATATTATAAGATATATTTAATTTAATTACTTTTTTTATATCGTAGTATCGAGGTATAAAGGAGTATATTAACAAGGATATTTATTATTTTAATAAATCTCTCCTATACCCTAGTTTTCTTATATATCGGGTAGTAGTACTCGTAGACTTTTCTAGGTTAATAAATCCGAAGCGTTAATAACCGAATTAATAATTATTCTAGTAAATATCTTTTATAATAGTCCGAGGGGCTATAATATCCTTTAGGTTTTAATTAATAATCGTTCTAAATATAGTTATAAAATAGAAGTTATATTTAGGGCGAGTCTTCTTTATCTTCTAAAAAGAATAATATAAACTTTTATTTAAGTTTCTTACTTTATTATATTCGCCTATAATTACGAAGCCGTACTAAAAATAATAAATTACTTCCTCTTTAGTCTCTTTTTTCGTTTACTTTATAGAGGGATATTTATATTCTTCGTTAAAGACCTTATTAAAGACTAACTATATCTACCGTATAATAACTATATATAATGATATATTTACTACGCTCGGGGAATTATACTACGTAGGGTTAATACTTTTTTACTTTTAAATTATATTATTTTAAGGTCCTTCTTATTATATACCGTCGCTAAACTCTTCGTCGCCCTTTTATTTATAATATAACCGTATTTCTATTATTATATTAATAATTACGAGTTATACCTCTAGGCCTTTAAGGTCGATTACCGATTTTAATTTATTAACCTAAATACCGAGATCGGGTAACGGGATAAAGAATAGTTTAAGCTCGTTAATTAATATAATATAAATAGCCTCTAAGCCCGGTAAATATGGATATTTATAAAATTATCGATTCGTAGGATATTTAGAGCCCGTAGGAGTATTTTTACGGTAATATTAAAACTTTACTAACTATTTCTTTTATTTATATTAAATCTCTATTTATTTCTAATATAAATAACGATAAAATATAATAGCGCCTATAACTTCATAGGTCTTTATATAATTAAAATTAATTAGGGAGTTTAATAAATAAAATTATAAACTTTATATTTTTTATATTTATTTATATAGTCTAGACGAATATTATAATATCCTAAATCTTCTTCGTTATTTAGTATAATTATAAATATATAGAGCTACTACTAGTAATAACTTAACTTTAATATTCTAGGAATCGTTATTATATTATTACTATAAGAATTATTAGGGTAGGCGATTTTCGCGAATATAATAGCGCGTTCCTATATACTATCGTAAATATATTTATATAAATAGTTATTACTAAGTTTTTTAAAGCTAGGAAAGTAATTAATAAATATAATACTATTAAAGGAGATATCGATTAATCGTTATTTATATATTATAATTAACTCTACCTTCTTTTCTTTAACCCCGTTATTATCTTTATTATTATTAGTAGCTAGTTCGGAGGATTCTTTAAATATAAATTTATTCTTTTAATTTAATTACTCGGAGGACTCCTTTAAAGACTTAAGGGATTTATAAAGTTTTTTAGATAAAAGCTTCTTCGGAGGCTATTTCTACGATAGTAGTAATAAATTATCTTTATTATTATTAGAGCTTAAAAGTTTCGTCCGGCTCTTTAGTCTTTTCGTTATTAATAAACGGATTAAATTTTAATAAGAGATACTAAAAGAAGGGCGATATTTTAAAACTATAAAGAAGAAAGATTAATCTCGAAGTAAAGAAAACGGGAAGTAATAAATAAATACGAATATACTTTCGGTATTAATTTTTATAATGGCTCCTTTTTTTCGAGCTCCTTCGGGCGCGATAGTAGGTTTTTATTTATAATATATTAAATACCTAAAAAAGGGAAGAACGGAGGAGGAAAAAAATAAGTTTAAAGTTTTAATAAAAGTAAATTTATCTCTTAAATCAGATTTATATTAAAGGATAAAGGATATAATTAATTAAAATTATCGTTTATAATAAACTTATTTTTTATTAAGTTTATACCCCGGTCCTAGAAATATTAAATACTATTTTATAGGTCCTTATCTTCTAAGATATTTATATAATACGCGTCCTCCTCCGTTATATAAAAGAGATAATCGAGTATCGAGTCCGTTATAAAGTAGCGAGCTATTTAATATCCTTAAAATAACGCGAATCGTAAATAAATTATATTAAATTCTTCGTCCGGTAGATACGCGGAGATTATTAAAAACCGGATCTTATATATAAAATTCCGTAATATAAACTAGCTTAATATATAGTCGATTTTAAAGATTTAGAAAGATCGAAAAGAGGAAAGATTATAAACGGTATTAGTTTTTTATTTAAGAAGAGTATCGTTCGAGCCGGTTACTATTACTACTTAATTTTATAGGTTAAGAAGTAGTATATTATTAAAATTATTCTTAATCTTAATTACCTAACTAGAGTCCCCCTAGTATATAATAATATTAATATATATTTATTCGCCGAAGCCTAAATAGCTTTAGACCTCGATTTACTTTTTAAAATTAAATATTAAATATTTACCTTATTAGGTTCTTTCTACTTTAAGCGCGTCTTTATAATTCCGCTAGTATTTAAATATATCTCTTAAATAGCGATATTTATTAATAAACTCTTTAACTCGTAGTAGTATATCGTTAATATTCGTATTATAAGTTAATACGGGTATTCTTCTAATATCCCGGATAATCTAGTTAATTTTAAGTAGCTTCGTATTATATTTAAATAATACGCGCCGAGGCCGTAGCGCGATAGTAGTAATAAATAAATAAATTTAATAATGATTATAAAATAAGGAGGGTATAATAATTCGCGTAATTTAAATAACTAGTTATAGTAAGGTATAATAGATTTTATAGTAAATTAAATTAGATCTAGCCTAATATACTATAAATATCGGGCGATATTTAAATAAGATTATTAAAAAGATAAAACGATGGGTAAAGAGGTCTTTAGGTTATTATATATAAATATATTTAAAGAAGTCGTCTTTAGAAGGACGGTTAATATTTAATATTTAAACCTATATATTAACCGCCTATACTACTATAATTTTACGTAATATAGTTATTAAACCGTATTAGAAATAACCTAGAGTACGGTTTATAATATAATTAATATCGTGATTAATAGATTTCTAGGTCTTATATAACGGGCTTAAATAAAAGTAAATATTAAGAGATAATAAAGAAGAGCGTTTATATATATAATATATTAATATTAAGCCAGCCTTTTAGCGCTCTAGATTTAACCTAGATTTTATTTAAATTTAGTTTAGATTTAGTTTAGGTTTAGGCTAGATCTAAGCTAAAGCCTTTATATATTATTAAACGAGGATAGTTTCCTATAAATTAAGAGTAGACTACGTAAAGCTTTCGATATTATTTTCGCGCTCTTAATAATTAAAACTATATCCGATAATAATAGATTATTCTTTATCCGCGGCCTTAATTATAATAAAGTACCGGAGATAATAATAATTAAAGCGGAAGACCTAATTAATCTTTCGGCTTCTAACGAAGACGTTAAAGAGACGAAATATTCGGAGGAGGATATAACTCTACTCGATAATAATTATAACGATTTATTTAACTTTAAAGGACTACTAGAGAATACTTAACCGGTATTAAATATAATTAATTTATTTTTATTAGATTCTATAGAGGACTCGGCCTATATTCGTTACTTTATTAACGATAATAATAGTAAGAAATTAAATAAGGCCACTAAGATAATTAGGACGGTAGTAGTATTAATTATTAAAAATATCCGTATACCCTCCTTAGAATATAATAACTCTTCGGAGTAGTATTTATTATCGCTTAATAAATTAGTCTCGGCGTCGATATCTTTCTCGTCTAATAATTAGGATAAAGTTATTATCGTTAATATATAAAAGGAGGCTATATTTAACGCCGAGGTAAATAACGTAGTTTTATTACTTTAGAAATAAAACGTAGATAAAGTACTAAAGGTAATAAAGGCGTTAAATTATTTATTACCTCTAATAGATATTATTAAAGAAGCGGGAATAATCCTTAAAGCTTTAAAGAAAACTACCGATATATTAATCCTATTAAACTATATTACTCTAGGGAGAATTAAATCCTTTATTTTAATTTCTCGCCGGTTAATCTTTATAGCCTAATAACGCTCCTTTAGGTCGAAGAAATCCGTACTTCTCTTTAAAAAAATACGGACTTCTTCGATTTAAAGGAGTATTATTAGGTTATAAAGATTAACCGGCGAGAAACTAAAGTAAAGAATTTATAATTCCTTAATCTTTTTAGATATAAAGTACGTTTTACCCTTAATAATAATAAATATAATATTTATTATACCGTCCGTATTTTAGGTCTCCTCTCCGATACTACTATAATAAAGTTCTTAAAGAAAGTTCGAGGTAATATAATATTTAATACGAAATTATTAAATACTAAAAGTATTACTAATAATATAACTAGGCTCGTTATATTCCTTTATAAATACGTAATTATAGTTTATAAAGAGTATATTTAATAATATCTAATTTCCTTTAACGGTCTCGTAGCCCGAATCGAAATCGTATTAACTCCGATTTAGCCTATCCCGATTAATTAACGAAAGATTATTAACGATAGAACTACGCGTTACTTTAAGGTATATAATTTTCCTTATACTATTACACTAGTAATATTAAATAAAGAACTAACGGTCTTTTAAATAATTAAATTTAACGCGGTCGAGAGTATAAATATAAATAGTAATAATATTTTAGGTTTATACTTTTCTTCCGTTTATACTACTAGATAGGTTTTTACGTTATTTAATTATGACCGTCGATATAAGGGCTATATCGTTATATTTATATTAAATCCGTATACTTAGCCTTTAGAGACCCTTCTCGATAATAATAATAATTAACTCGCGGTTATTAATTATCGGTAAAATATTCCGTTTATTTTAAAATAATTAAGAGGGTAAACCCTCTCCTATACTTCTATAACTTAAAGCGGCGATATAGTTTAAAGTTTAGGCGGGGGCTACGCTAGCGATAACTCTTAAGATAGCGAGGATAATAATAATTAAAAAAGAGGTATAAATAAGGGCGAGGATAATAATAAATAAAATAAAAATAAAGACGGCGGTAATAATAATAATACTCGCTCGGGTAGTAGAGAATCGTTATTTATATCGCCTATAATCGTGGCTTATAAGGGCCGGACGGCTTTAATTAATAATAATCTCTAGTTATCCGCTCCGATACCTATAATATAAATATTAACTATAAATTTTTTCGGTATTAACCGCGGGGGGAAAGTAAAAGGGTTAAGAATAAAGATATATATTATAAACTCGTAGAAAGATTTAATAAAAGTATTATCGATTTTAATATAAATAAAGCTAAGGTATAAAGAGCTTAAAGAGTTTAAAAGTTTTATTAATAATAAAGCCGCCGTTATTACTTACCCGCTTTAAGGTATAAATAATATCTTATTATTAATAACTACCCTATTCGAATACTAAAAGTATTATATATTAATTATATAATAGAGGAGCTCGAAAGGTAGGTTTTATATTAATACCGTTTTAAGTATTATTCGCCCCGTTATTATCTTCCCCCTTATCGTCCTCGGAATTAGGGATCTTTAGTACCGTTTACTTTTAATTAATAATATAATTTATATATTTATATTCTTAAATCGAGGGTAGTATATCCTTTAGTAATTAAAAGAAAGATATTTTTTTCTTCTTTATAAAAGTTATAAATATATTAAATAATATATTCGTAAATTAATATTCCTTTTCCGTTATTATTCTAAAGGTTTTCGTTAATAACCCTTAACTTCCGGGGTCCTATATCGATCGTAAATCCGAAAGGAGGTTAAGAAATATATAATTAAATACCGCGTTAAATAGCGGTAGATATAATTAAAATATTAAAAGCGTAGGCCCTTAATAGCGAGTTTAAGGATTAAATAAAATCTAGGTTAGATTTAGAGGGTATTTAAAGAATATTTAAATTAGATTTAGACCTAGATCTAGACTAGATATAATACTCGGTTTTTTATTATCGTTCCTAAATATAATAAAATAGAGGATTAGAATCGTAAGCGATAATAATATACTATAATAAATATTATTATATAGAAAATAAGTATTATTATATAGAAAAGCGCGTAGAGGGGTAATAGGCTTCCTAACTTTTATTTAAGTCTAAATATCTAATAGTTTAGAAATATAAAAAGATTTAACTTGATTAACGGCGGTTTATTCTTATATTTATTTACTTTAATTATTTTTCCTCCCTATATATATAATACTATCTTAAATAATATTTTCTATATTAATAATAAACGCCGCGATATTATTAATATTCCTAGTATTATTATTCCTTCTAGTATTATTACCTCCGTCGGCGCCTCCTACGCCTTTTATATTCGCCGTACCGATAGTCTTAAACGCGTCCTCCCTAAAATTTATCTTCGATTTATACTTTACGTCTACGTACTCCTCGATTTCGGTATTAATATTTAATATATAGTAGAATACTTCCTCCTTCTACCTTATCTAATACGCTTTCTTCGGTATTTATTTATATATCTCGATAAAGTAAAGGGGCTTATATAGAATAACTATAATCGTATAGGTTAGATTTAAGCCTACGCTCATCTAACGTATAAATTTAATTAGAATATTAGATTTATCCTTCTCTAGTAATATATTATTATAATTAATCTTATATATAAATATGTATTTAACCGCGTCCCTCTTCTTATCGGTCCCGAAGAATATTCGTATCTTAGATTTAATCTCCTCTCGGATATATTATAATAAATGAATATTAATATAAAAGGGTTGGCTAGAAAAGAGAAGGCTAAATTTAATAAAATAAAAAAAGCGAGTTCGGGTTTTTCTATATCGGAGATTTTAAAGAAAAGAAGGATTTACCCGTTCTACTACTAGAACTATCTCGGTGAATAAAGATATAATTAATATATTTACCCCTTTATATTTCTTGAAAAGGGAGGCGATAGCTTTAAGTTTAAGGGATATCTTCTTAAGTATTATATAGTCCCTACCTAGGATATAGTCTTCTAGTATCTAATTATTATCTTTATTTATATACCGGTTCTCGATCTCTTTATTAATTCACTTTTAATTATATATAATTAAGGAGACGGAGAGATAGGGTAAATAATTATATAAACGGAGGAGCCGTACTACTATAAATACCTAATTAGTATTAATATTAGTCGGGCGGTCGGGACGATTCTATATAAATATAATATTATATTAATTATCGTCCTAGTAAATTTACCGTTTTACGAGTTTCTTTATTATTAAGTCTTTTTAATAAACGACGAGGGTTACGTAATATACTTTATAATTATAAGGAAAACTGGTTTTAAAAATATTTCGGTAGAGCTCTTTAAGCTCGATAAGGTCGTAATTTTTTTAATTACTCTTTTTATACCGCCGTATTAAGAATTTAGGAAGTAAGTTCCCGAATATATTTATTATATTATCGAATTCTTATAATCGATCGCTTAAACCTTAATATTTAATAATAATATTAATAAGAATCTTTAGGCCGGTTAGTTTAAAGGGGTAATACTTATATTTAAAATCGTTCTAGAAAATATCGTATATAATATTCATTAAAGCTATAATATCTAGTAGATTAGAGTTAATAATTATTCCGGATATAACTATAAGCTAGAAACGATATTTAGGGCGAGTCTTCTTTATTATTTAAAGAGAATTTTATAAACCTTTACCTAGATTCCTTACCCTATTATATTTATTTATAATCGCGAACCTATATTAAAAACGGTAGATAATTTCCTTTTTAATTACTTTTTTTTTATTCTTTATAAAGGAGTATCTATATACTTTATTAAAGACTTTATTAACGATTACTTATAATTACTATAAAGTAAATATAAATATAAAAGTATTTACTTCGCTCGGGAGATTATATTACGCGGCGTTAATAAATTTTATATCTTTTAATAATTTTACGTCGGAGTCGTTCGGGTTACGTATTATTTATAATTCTTTAATCGTTTATACGTTTATTTAATAACTAGACTCGGTATTATTATAATAAATAATTATAAACCGTACCTTTAAGGCCTCGAAGTCGATTATTAATAATATTTTAGTATTTTAGGTACTAAGGTTAACCGGCGGGGTAAAGAATAATATATATTTATTAACTAGCCTAATATAAAAAGCTTCCGAGTCTAATTAATATAAATATTTATAGAATCATCGATTCGTAGGATATTTAGAGCCCGCGGGAGCGTTTTCGCGGTAGTATTAAAACTTTATTAACTACTCCTTCTATTTTTATTAAATCTTTATTTATTTTTAATATAACTAAAAATAGAATACCGCGGAATTTATAACTTTAAAGATTTATAGGTAAATAAAGTTAATCGCGAAATTTAAAAAATATATTAAAAAGCTTTACTTTATTTAAGCCTATTTCGTCTCCGATAATAATATTAAATTATCTAAAGTCCCCTTTATAGAATAGTATAATTATAAATATATAAAGTTACTACTAGTAATAGATTAACTTTAGTATTCTAGGAATCGCTATTTTATTATTACCGCGAGAATTATTAAGATAGGCGATTTTCGCGAATATAATAATACGATCCTATATATTATCGTGAATATATTCGTATAAATAATTATTACTAATTTTTTTAAAGCTAGGAGGAAGGTAATTAATAAATATAATATTACTAAAAGAGATATCGATTAACCGTTATATTATAATTAACTTTATCTTCTCTTCTCTAGCCGCGTTATTATTTTTATTATTATTAATAATTAATTCCGAGGATTCTTTAATTATAAATTTATCCTTTTAATTTAGTTACTCGGAGGACTCCTTTAAAGATTTAGGGGATTTATAAAACTTTTCGGGTAATAATTTCTTTAAAGTTTATTTCGGCGGTAATGGTAGTAAATAATCTTTATTATTACTAGGGCCTAAGAGCTTCGATAGGTATTTAAGTTTTTTCGTTATTAATAAAAGAATTAAATCCTTATTAAAGATATTAAGAGAACGGGTATATTTCGAAGTTATAAAGAAAAGAGGTTAATCTCGAAATAAAGAAAATAAGAAATAATAGGTAGATATAAATATATTTTCGGTATTAATTTCGGTAGTAGCTCGTTTATTTCGGGCTCCCTCCGGCGCGATAATAAGTTTTTATTTATAGTATATTAAATACCTAGAAGAGGCTAGAACGGAGGAGGAAAAGGATAAATTTAAAGTTTTAATAAAAATAAGTTTATCTCTTAAGTTAGATTAAATATTAGAGGATAAAGGATATAGTTAACTAAAATTATCGTTTATTATAAACTCGATTTTCATTAAGTTTATACCTTTATCTAGGAAATATTAAATAGTACTTTATAAATTATTATTTTTTAAAATATTAATATAATACCCCTCTATAGTATAATAAATAAAGTGATCGAAGCTCGGGTCTATTATTAAGTCGCGAGATACTAGATAATTCTAAAGTAGTAAAAATCGTAAATAAATTATATTAAATTCTTTAAATAATAAATATAAAGAGATTTTAAAAAACTGGGTCTTATATACGAACTTCTTTAGCGTATATTAATTTAATATATAATCGATCTCGAAATCTTTAAACGAGCGAAGTAGAAGAGGATTAAAAATAATTCTCGGTTCCTATTTAATACGAAGATTACTCGAACTAGCTACTACTATTATTTAATTTTAGAAATCCGGAGGCGGTACGTTATTAGGTTTATATTTAATCTTTAACGGCTTATTAAAGCTTCCCTAGTAAATAATAATACTAATATATATTTTTTCGCCGAAATTTATATAATCTTAGACTTAGATTTAGTCGTTAAATTTAATTATTAAATATTAATTTTACCGGACTCTTTTATCTTTAAATACGATTTTAGGGTTCGGTTAATTCTTAAATATATTATTTATAAAGTAATATTACTCTACGAGCTCTTTAATTTATTAAAATACGATATTAATAATATAATAATAAGTCGGCGTATATACGCCTTTTATATATATAATAGTCTAGTTATTTTTAGATAGCTTTCCGTTATAGTTAAATAATAGAAGGGGTTATTATAATATTATAATAATAATAAATAAATGAATTTAATAATAATTATATAACTAGAAGGGTATAATAATATATATAATAACTATAATAACTAATTCTAGTAAAGTATAATAAATTAGATAATAAACGTATTTAGATTTAGGCCTAGATCTAGTTAAGACGTATAAACTAAAAGCTCGGGCGCTAGTTTTTACGGGTATAATACCCGAGATTTCGTCTCCTAATATAAGGCCACGCGAATATTAAATTATCCGAGATTTACCCGGCCTACTTAAGGCTTTATTTTAAAAAGTAATATTTATATATTATTTAATAAAAGAGAAGTAAAAGAGTACTAAAAAAGATTAATATTAGATAATATAATATTTATATAATAAGGCCTTTAATCTAGTCGAGTTTTAAGAGATATATATACCTTCGTATTATTAAATTTACGAATATCGTTTTTAATAATTTAAATTCCGTGAAAATTATTTTAAAATAAATATTTCGAATATTAATATCCTATACCGTTTATAATTTTATACTAAAATTAATAATCCACTTAATTACTATCTTTAGTATCGGTTATATATATTTCCCTAACTCTTTCTACCCGTAGAACGAATATTACTTATATTAGAACTATTAAAATTATATATAAATCTATTATAGTAAAATCTTTCGGTACCGTCTATTTAAATTAAATAGTCTTATTATAATATATATCGAGTCTATGGCCCGAATACTATCGTTAACGTAATTATCTTAGTTAAATAGGAGTTAATACTATAGATCTATAGGGTAAAGAACGTTAATATTTATAAAATATAAATTTTAATATTAATTTCCTATTTAGGTAGTTTAAGGTTAGGGTTTACCGAGATCTAGCCTAGATTTAGCCTAGATCTAGCCTAGATTTAAATAAACTTTAATAATTTAACCTAAACGCGTCCGAGTTTAAAATAATAACTTTATTTATAAATATATAAAACCGTGTTTTTAATAAATATTCTTTTCTTAAACTTTCTATTTCTAATACCGGATAACGCGAAGTACGTAATAAAACGACTATAGTACGGTTAATATAGTTTCTTTTAAACGAAGAATTACTCGGGCTTATTATAATATTTAAATATATATAAAGGGCCTTAATCTAAACGTAGGAAACTAGTAAATATCTTTAGCCCTATTAAGAATTAAACGGGCTTTATATTCGTTTAATACAAAATCTTTTAATTCTAGGAGTTACCCGCGCCTAGTGGTAGTAGATTAGATACGGATTAACTAGTAGAATTCTATACTATTTATTATAATATAGATAGACCGCCTCTTAAGTATCTAGGGACTAATAAAGATAATAATAAAGATATTACTACCTAGAAGTTTATACGAGTATATTAATAATTTATTTAGGCCTTCGTCTACTTTAATAAATATACTAGAACCGGTTATAATACCTTCCTCCGCGATTATACCGTTTATCTCCTTTAGAAGCTTTCTATTTATATCTAATTCTCTTTATACGAAATCTTTTACCGATTTTATAGGGCGAGACGCCGGCTTTATTATAATAACGTATATAAAACTAGATCGCGCGTAATATTAAAAACGTCGACGAAATACTTTATAATTAATAGTAGTAAAAGATATATACTACCCGTTCGGTAATAAAGTTAATTAGATTATTACCTATCTATTTTCCGAATATTATATAATTAAAACGAGTATTAATATATACCTTAAATCTATAGAAATTAAGGTAAATTAGAAAGAGGAGGTAATTTTCCGTAACGTAGAATAATATCGGTAACTAGTAGAATATAATATTTAGTAGGGTATATATAATAATAGTTAGATAATCGATAATCTCCGCGTACCTAACGAGATTAACTATTTTAATAATTTATATTTCAAATTATATTATTATAATATTATTAAGGTTATCCGCTTTTTCCTCGGCTATAAATCGTTTAAAGATAATCTAGTATATATATTTATAAAGATTACGAACGATAGTAATAATAGGGTAGTTAATAAAATATATACTAGTACCTAGTAGTAGGAAATATAGTTATAAATCCTTATTAGAGGTATTATTATCCCTCTTATATTATTATCCGACGAGATAGTAATAATTTAATATTATAACGATCTTTCCCTCTAGCTAATATATATAATTATCGGGAACCTCGATTATATAATATATAAGATCTAGAAACGACCTAGCCTAGTTCTTTTAAATTTAATCCCTCGTATTAAGAACGGAAAGAAATTCGGTAATTATATATAATTAAATATCTATTATCTCGCGCTAGGGTGTATACTCTAGCGTATATATAACCGTTATTATTTATTTAAATAATATACTAAAGTAACTAAAGTAATTAAAGACCTAGTAATATAAGGGATTAATATTATATACGCGGATAATTAACCCCGAAGATATTATCTAATAATTATATCGTTTATAACCGACTACCTAAAGTAAATCTTAATAATAGGGGTAAAATAAAATCGTTAGTATTTAATATACTTAGTCCCGCCTAATAAATAAGGGGAGTTAACTAGGACGTAGGAGCCGCGGACCTATAAATATATATATTAAAGAATAAAGATATAAAGGAGAGATCCCGACCTCGCTAAAGATTTAATAATTATTTATAACGTTAAAAATTTCGCCTAGCGTTATTATCTAGTTAATATCTATATTATCTTTATTATCGATATATTATACTAACTTTTAAAAGGAATTATTATAAGATTAATTAACTAGATTCGGGATTTAATTAAAGATTACGTAGTTTTTATAACTATTAAATAGATAAAGAAAGGGGTAACTAGGCCGAAGAAATCTTTAAAGTAATTAATAATAAAGATTAAATTAAATTACCGTTTTCGTTAAGTACTAGATTTCGTAGGGTTAAAATTATTTAAAAACTTTAATAAAATAAAGTAGTAGAGTAGTAATAAATAAAAAGCGATATTATAATAATTAATAACCGTCGTTACTTCTTTATTTATTAAGCGCGTACCGGCTACCCTATATTACGTACGGGCTATATTTAACTTTATTATATTTACCTAATATACGTCTTATAACGGCGATACTTTATAATATATATAGTACGCGCTCTACTATATTTATAAATTAAAGATAATCTTCCGTAAATACCGGCCGAGTAATAATTCGGACCTAGATTTAAAAGACCCTACCGATCGGTATTTTAATATATTAAAACTATACGCGATAACGTATTACGTTAGTTATATTCGAAGATATAAAAGTGCCTAGAACTTCGATATTTATTATAAAAAAGTAGTTTATAGGTTTCTCTTTAAAGAACCCTTTTTACGGATAAATAAAATTAATAGATTCGAGACGTAATTACTACGGTATAATATTATATATTATAATATAAAGGCTATATAGGAAATTATAGTAATATTTTCTACTAAACCTACTATTATTCCTAATAATAAAATAGAATAGTAGAATACCCGGCCGTATCGAGAGAAATTAGATTTAAATAAGTATATACCTATTCTTAATAAGGATACGCCGTTATACTACGGTATATAGGTACTAGATATTAATTATTATCGCCTAGTAATTACGGTAGCGAGGGCTTCTTACTTTAGTATTAAAGATCTTATCGACGTTATAGTAGTATTCGTACGAGAGAGCCGTAAGAAATAGGATAAAAATCCGGGCTTTATTAAAGATTAACGGAGATAAGAGACGGATCCTAGTTAGGCGGGAGATATATATATTTTTATATATCGATTATTAATATATTAGGTTCGTAATAATAAGGAGAGCCGGAATTTAAGGCGGTTTATAAAGAGATTAATTTATTATACCCTTAACTTTCGTTCTACCGGTAAACCTCGTAATAATTATATTTAAATTAATAACGAAGCGACTCGTTTATAAAGTTAAGACGAGACCGAGTAAAAGGCCCTTTATATAATAATCGGCCGGCTTAAGTTAATTATTAATATTTACGACTACGAGCGACTAAACGATAAAGGTAAATATAGAGTATATACTAGCGCGTTAGTTACTTTATATCGACTAAAGAATAACGGGAAAGTCGACGATATATATAGGATATTCGAAGTAAAGTATATTTTAACTAGTAGAACGAAAAGACCCCGAGAACTATACGGCTATCGCCTCTTCGAAATATAAAATATTATCTAGAGTACGTATATAATACCTATTAAACGGGAAGGATACTATTATATAAATAATTTTATCGACTAGGATTAATATAATACTATTTATAATCCTAACTTTATAACGAAAGGTACTAAGGTAGTAGATTAATTTATAGAGTAGATATAGTAGCTATATATTTATAAAAAATCACCGTCCGCGATAATATACTTATTATACCGCTTAATAATACGTATACCCTAGGCTCTTACTTAATAGTAATATTATAACTATATAGCGGCTAATAATAATAACGAGAGTAACGGGTATAATATAAAGATAAATTATAATTAGGGTATGAACTCGATCGATAGTAATTAATAAAAAGAGAATTAGAGGGTTTAAACTAAATAGGAGATTTATTAAATAGAAATTCTTAAGATACTACTCTTATAGAATTAAATAAGAAAAGGAGTAAACTCTTAAATTAGCCCTTATTATTTAACGCTCCTTCGGTATATATTTCGCTAGTAGAAATAAGAGTATTTAGTTTATAAATAAAGATATTATAACCTATCTTTTATAGGATCTATCTCGGTCTACTCTTTATTAAACTCGTTTTAATAGACGGCCGCCGTTTCTAATTATATTTATAACGCCCTTATACTCTTATAATTTATAGTATTATATAACCCGAATTCGGCGTTCGGATTAGCCCTAGCCTAGATCTAGGCTAGGGCTAATCCGACGCGTATTTATTTACTATTATCGCGCGTATAGTTCTACCCTCTTTCCTATATATTAAAATAAACCTATTCTATATCTCGACTAGTTAATATACTCTATATTACCGAATAATATCTAAGTCTATATATATACGACGTAGTAGTATACTAAATAGTAAAATTAAACTAAACTATACCTCCTACGTATCGTAATACGGCCTTAACTAGTTAAAGAATTTATAATAATAACTCCTTCGATAAGGTTAAAGGCTGATTTTAATAATAAACTATATTAATACTCCTAGAGTAAATCTCGGTTATAAATAATTTACTTATTCCGATATACGAGTAATAATACGTATTAGGAACGCGTTAATTATAAGTCCTTCTAGTATATATTAATTAATATTAACTATTAATAAGGACGAAGAAAGTATATACGGAGATAAAGAGGTCGATACCGAGGCCGACGATAATAGTATTAGGCTTCCTGCCCCGAAGCGACGGAAAACGGACGATATATCTCGATTAAACGGATCAGGTAGGGCCACGCTATATATATATATATATATTTTATATAGGAGTTAATAATATAACTAATCTTTCTATAATCTTTATCGTTTATCGGCCGTTATATATCCTCGTCCTCGTCCTACCCTAGCTCTTATATATATAGACTAGGAGATACGAGGTCTTCTAATAACGTATTATATAAATCTTTAACGAAACGCTACTATAATTACGATACGTTATAGTTAAGAAACGAGTCGTTACTACTATAGGCGGGCGTAGGACGTTATATTAAATCGGCGTTATATACTTAAGGCTATAAGGCCGTTCTCTAGTATATAAAATAAATAATATTAATAACCCTCGTTATAGGATATAAAGACTCGGGATATAATTTATAAATAAACTCTAATAAAAAAAACGAAGTTAGCGCTTTAATTTAAAAGCTTTAACGGAATATTATTAATAAATATAATAAGGCCCTCGGGCTAAAGGATAGAGTAGTAAAAAAAACTTTAAATCCGATAAAGGCCCGAAAGGTATTAATCTACCGGGTTTAAACTAAAGATATACTAATTAAAATTAGTTATTTAATTATATTAATAATTACCGCGCCTTAATAATAATAAGGGTTCGATAGATCGTAGTAGTATATTATATCTTTTTTATAATAGAACGAAGTATTAAAGAGATAATTATTACTAAAATAAAGAATAGAAGATAAATATATAATTATAATAACGATATAAGTCTTAATATTTCTTTATTAAGATTTAATATTAATTATTAATAAACCTAAATTATCTTACCGCTTTTTTAAAGATCTAGTAGTAAAAGCTATAATTTTATTATTCTTTTAATCGGACCTAGGTTAACTAGGAACTCGTAATAATATTAAATATATATTTAGGCCCTTAACGGGAACTATAATAATTATAGTCTACGTTATAATTTATTATACTATTAAAGAATATAAAATAGGGAAGTAGATACGGATTAAATTCGAAGGCGAATATATTAAAAGTAAATTAAACTCGACCCTTTTCTTTATATCTCTTAATATTAATATAAAGTAATATAGAGTTATAGACTTAAATAGGGGAGACGTAGGAGGAATAAATATTTATACGATAAGGTATAATAATAGAGGCCCTATCGGGTAGGATTAATTAAGAAATAGGAAGGGAAGAGATACCGGTAAATAATATAGACGATTTCGTCCATAGATAGAAAGATAGAATCGATAATTTAGTCGGTTATAAAGGCTTCCGTACTATATTTAACTATCTTTTAATCATTAATAAAACTACTATAAATTCGCCGGCTCCTCGATAATATAATATATAAAAGAACGAGATAGATATTATAAAAAGAGATAGTACGAAAGAAAGGAGTACTAGTAGATCTCGGAAAAACGAGTTATTTATCTCTATAAGGGTAAGTATTTCTTTTATTCTAATAAAGCTAAACTAGCGGACGAGGTATTAATAAGAACTCTAATTTATTAGATAATATTTAACGAGGTATAAAAAGAGGTAGAGTCTTTATATAATCTATTATTAATCCTCGAATATTAATATAGTTATCTAGGCGGATATTTAAATAACTTCGTTTAATAAATCGGTAGAAGACCGGGGTAATAATATACGTAGCGTAGAAAACCTTATAAATCGCGAAATAGTATAGTATTATAATATTATACTTATTATAGATATATATTAATACTATATATTAAATAATAACCACCGGCCTTTATTGTATAAAAACTTAAAGATATTAAGCCTAACGAATAAATTAATTCCTTTAATATTAATAAGGATCCTACCGAGTTTATATTATATATATTTAAACTCTCTACTATATACGAAGGCTTCCGAAAAAGATTAAAACTTAAGAAGAAGGAAGAGAAAGCGATATAGTAGAAAGAACGGGGTTAAGATTATATAGTAAACGATACGCGTATATAAAACGTAGTACTCGAGACTATAAGGAAGGAGAGGTACGTTATTCTAATATAAACTACCTAGGCTAATAACCCGGACGATAAATAAAAGATAGATTATATATATAATAGACTATTCTTATAATTAAAGATAATAGCGGCCTAGATCTAGTCTAGATTTAATTTATATCTAGGCCAGATCTAGGCTAGATCTAGGTATAAATTAATTTACGAGAATAAATAGTAACGGTTTCTTAATAAACGGATTTTAGGATATCTATAACTCCCCTATAGTATAACGAATAGATAAAGTAGAATATATATTAATTAATTAATATATATATAAAGATCTAAATACGATAACGATATTAAAGGCGCTAACGGTGATAATTATAATAATGATATTATTATTACCTAAAGTATAAATAGTATATTTAAAGTACTATAGAATAATATTAAGGATTATCTATTTATTATTATTTGCCCGTTAAGTATTAATTATACTAGAATTAGCTATATAAGTGTATTTTAGGTACTAAATATACTAAAATCAGCTATATAACTATATTTTGGTTATATAATATACTTAGAATACGGGATATGAGTAGATACGCATTTCTAGTATTTTATGTAATTTCGGTGTAAAATGCGCAAAAATCGGGGTTTCCGGACTTGCCGATATATATAATATTAAAATTATACCGAGTAGTTAGACGTAGATCTTCGCTATATTAAATATTAAATAATACGAACCGTTATATTACTCTCGTTAGAAAATCTAAATATATAACGAATTTCGATTTTAAACCGAGAGAAATTCTTTATTTAAAACTTTATTATTAAATTATTAATATCGTTTAATTCTTTTATATAGTATTTTAAATATAATTTAACTTATTTCTACGCGTTACTTTTTATATAGATAATAATAAAAATTATTAATTTATTAATTAATATAATACTCTCGTTAAAGACGAAAAATAATTTAAATTAAATAAATTAAATATTAAGCTTTTTACGCTCTTTATAATATTAATCTAAATAAGAGATTTTATATTAATAAAGAAATAAACCCGTACTCTATCGAAAAAGATAGAAAAGATATTTAGATCTATTTAACTCATATACTAGCCCTAGAGATTAATTTAATACCTACTTTCGTCTAAAGTATCTAAATATATATTTAGTACCTCGATTTATATTAAATAATTTTGAATAAATTAGAATAAACTAGTCTAAATAGTATTAATTTATAATTAGATATATATAGTAATATAGTAAGTTATATAGTCTATAATACCGCGCTAACTTAAGAGAGTATTACGCGTATATATATTTTCGTGAATCGACGTAATTTAAAATCCAAATTAGATTAATATAGTTATAGTATTTTATATAATCTTAACGAGCTACCCGACGCTAGTAGAAAATCACGAATTTAAGATCTTAAATCCGAAGTTACTATTTTTAGGGTTTTGATTAATATTTTTTTTATTTATTTTTTTTTATATTCTCTTTTCGTTATTTTTCCGCCTAAAATTAAGAAAATACGGATTTAATACCTCGACTCTTCTCGTATAAACTCCCGCTTTACCGATATAATATAATCCTCGTCGTTTATAATATTATATTTTCTAGTATTATTTTAGATATTTAAAACTAGGGTTTTTATTAATTTTAAAATATTTATTTTCAAAATATTAAGACTCTCTATTTAATATTTTAATATAATATTAATAAAATCTAAATTAATACTCTTAAAGAAGAGTATTAAAAATTAATAAATAATAATTTTTATATTAATAATTAAATATAGTTAATAGATTTAATAAATTTAATTAATAATTTAATAAATATCTATATTTAGAATTTATAATTAAAAGTTTTAAGGAAAATTAAATACGAAGTTTTTATTTATTTTAAAATACGTTATTTATATAATAGAAAGAAATCGCGCCGTTTATTTACTCGATTATATTTTACTTTCGTCGAGTAATCGAGCGCGTATTTATTTATTATTTTATTAAATACGTCGAGTAATAAACGAGCTCTTAATTTATTAAATATATTAAATCTATAGTATTAAAGTCCGAAATAAACCTTGATCGTAATATAGTATATTAGTTTTATGAATCGATAATATAAATATTTACTCCGATTATTTTATCTTTTTAATAGAGAGTAATTTAAATTAAATAATACTTTTAATAATCGAGAATCTTTATATTTATAAAACCGAGTTACTTCTTATTTAATAAGTCGAGGATACGATTATATAATATCTTTATAATATTTTATATACTCGCCTCTTCTATCTCTTCGCCGATATTATTTATATATTTACCGATAATTTTATTAACTTCGAATATATTATTTAATTACTAAAGTTATTAGTTATTATTAATAACGCTTTCGTTTATTTCGATAAAATTGGACCGAGAATTATTATTATTAAATATAGAGACGTAGTTAGTCCTAAATTTATTTATAATTTATTTAAATGAATAAATAATCTTTAATAGAGTCTTTATAATAAAACTCTAAAAGAATTTTCTTTCTCGATTAAAATACTTTATTTAGTTACTAAATAATTTTTTTTTTTAATATATTTTCGATAATTTAAAGAGCTCCTTTAAAGAGAGATAAATAAAATATATTAAATATTATAAAATTCTCGGTTATATATTTACTTTTAAATTATTATAATATAAATCTCTTTAAGAGTAGTTTCGGTTAAAATCTTATTATTATTTTTATCTTTTCTAGGAGAATATAAAGAGATAACGATATATTTTGAAATTATAGTACGGATTTTTACTTCTAGAAGAAAATATATTATAAATTCACAATTAATAATAGTTTTTCTATAATTAATATCTATATTTAAATTTTAATAAAGAATCTAGTCGAGGTATTTATTAATAATATATATAAATAAAAGACTTTACTTTTTACTTTTATATAAAATCTAAATAACTAATAACGTAATATTAATAAAAGTCTAATTATACCTTTATCGCTTATTTAAGTTAATTATATCGATATTATATAAATACTCGGAATATATTAATATATTTATAAATAATATTTATATTTGAAATCTAATTATTTTTACGAGTAATTTTATATTAAATCTTTTTATTCTAATTTAGGCGTTAAAGATATTATTAAATAATATCTTTATTATTAATATTATTATATTTATTTAATAAAAAGTAAATTATTTCATTTAAATAAATTTTTATCTTAATTTATATTAAAACTAATTTAATTATAATTTACCGTCGGGTTATTTTCGTTTTTTATATTTAATTTTTAAAGATTTTCTTCAATTTCCTTATCTCCTTTATTTATAATAGTACGTCGTAGGTTTTTAATATTCTTTTAAATTATAATAATAAAGGCCTCTTTTTCGAGGGTTTTCTATTTACGTTTTAATTTTATAAATTATTAATTCACCGTTAAATTAATATTCTTTAATAAATCTTTTATATTTTCGTTTAAAGTATTAATCCCGTACGTCTCGCTTTTAGGACAATTATTTCTAAAGAAATCTTTTATATTTCTAACGAATTATTATTTAAAAAAAATATAAAAGATTAAAACTATTAGATTATAATATCTAGAGTATTTATAATAATATAAAAATAAATATAAAGTCTTAATAAGAGAATAATCTTTATATTTAAATAATAAAATTAATTTTTAAAGAGTTAGAGCGAGGGCTCCGAGCCTCCTATTTCTAAAAAAACTCTAAAGTATTAGAAACTATAATATAATACTATAATATAAATAGTATAACTACGCCGTATACTCTCTTTATGAGATTTATATATTATATTTAATAATTACTATAAAGCTAGTTTTAATATAATATAATATAACGATTATAATAATAATAAAAAGAGAGTAGTAATAAAGTAAATTTATAGTAAAATAAGATCTTATAATATTTAAATAACTTTTGATTTTACTATTAAGGGTAGATCTATAGTATATTTACGTTTATATCTTATTCTATTTGACGTTAGTGGTTGCCCTACCCAAATTCTAGTGCGCGGGCCATCCGTTTAGCGTCGGCGTCAATGGTTCCGCAAAATTCTGTACATACACTATCTGGTGTCGTTGTTTCAAATGACCGAGGAGATTCCATGATTATATTGCGAAGAAAGTGCAGGCATGTTTGAGAATAAACCTAAACTAAAGTACACTAAAATTGCCTAGAGCTGTTGATAGTACATTACATCCTTTCCCTTCCCTTCCTTTCGCCTTCCCATAGATATTACATTTTCCTCATTCGAGCGCTCAATAAGGAATCCACGCATCCATCTCTCTCATATTCTGCTAGACTTAGTGCTACTACTCATCGTAGCTCAATGAAACCCATTCTGCTCCACCTTTCCCCTCTCCAAACCATCCCCACCCTCCCCCTGCTGGACAACCATAACATTCTCCTCCCCCCCAACCTCCAATTTCTTCCCCACCGTCCCCTCCCCTGCCGGCTCCAGCGCCCCATCCCCACACTTATTCCTGCCAGACGGCTGAATCGCCTGTGGCGTAGGCCTCAACCTGCTCTGAAAGATATCATTCGCAATCCCAATCCCCAACGGAACCCCCCCAATCGGGAACAGCTGCCCGGGCCGATCCGCCCTCGGGCCCATCGTCGTATACCTCACCGTATCACTAGTCTTATAATCCGTCGTCCCATTCGCCTTCACACTCACAGAATTGAGGACGTCTTTGGAGGCAAAGGCGTCGAAGCGCCAGTGTACCCCCAAAAAGACGCGGGAGAGCGCGGCGTCGAACATCGCGTCCCAGAGTCCTTTGAAGTGGCGCGGCACGAGGGTGCGGACTGTGCCGAGTTGGGATGTTATTGGCAGGGTGGGGTCGTAGGGGTTTCGGAGATCGCGGGAGATTCCGTTTAGTTCTTCGGAGACGAAGGTGAAGCTTAGGTTGTCTGGGGCGTCGTCTGCGAAGGGAAGGTTGTCGCGGCGTTTGTAGTATAGGCGTGCGGCTTGGAAGCCGGCGCCGGAGAAGGTTGCGTGGCCTGAGGGGTCTAGGGGGGGGATGAGGTCAGTTGGGGTTTTTTTTGGGGTTTGGGGGTGCGGGTAGAGGGGAAAGGGTGAGATTGAGATAGAGGGGGCGAGGGGGGGGAAGTGGGATTGGGATTGAGGGAGGGGATGAGGGGCTTACAGGATGGGAAGGGGGGTTTGAGAGGAATGAGGTTGCTGTTTGTCTCAGGGGCGCCGAGGCTTAGCCAGAAGGGATCGGCGAGGGGTCCACCGTCTTCGCGCACGCCGGAGAGAGGGCGCCAGAATTCGAAGCCGTATTTTTCCTGCCAGGCGAAGATGCCGGCGTCGGCGAGGGAGGCGTTGAAGAGGGCGAAGAGACGGGCGAAGTCTGCGTTTGTCTTCTCATCCGTGGTCCCTGCTGGCTTCTTGCTGAAGGCGACTTGGCGCATGATCTGGTTGAAGAGGCGCAGCGGGGTTCCGATGATGTTGGAGCCGTCGTAGGCCCAGAAGAGGCCGTTGCTTGTTTGCTCTGGAGTGCGGCGCGTGGTTTCGAGAGTTTGGGCGCCGCCTTCACGGTAGACGTCGTCGAATGCTTGGTAGTATTCGACCGGGTCTTTAGTGGGGGGGTCGGCGATGATGTGTTCGACGGATGCGCCGTTGACGGTGCCTTGGACTGCGACGCGCTTGGCTGTCATGCCGTAGAATGGTGCCGAATAGACCTTGATGGCTTTTGTTGGTCCATTTGGGTTGTTGATATCCACAGGCACAATCCTGACTGGGTTGGTTGGGTCGTCATCGAACTTGAAGCGGCCTGGGATGGGGCGGTAGGAATCTTGATCGAAGCCTGGTTCGGTTGACTTGATGGCTAGGAGACTCAGGATGGCGTTTCCAACGGCGACACCAAAGCGGTAGCTTCGAGAGAGAGTATCTAGATTCGGGAACGCTGTGACTGCATCCTGCAAGAACTGGGCCAGCTGCTGAGTCGTGGCTGTTGCAACGCCTGCGCTTGGAAGGGTGTATTGTTGGATTAGCACCGTGTTGGCGGCAGCAGCTACGGCTAGACGGGCATCTTTGGCACCGCCTAGGTCAGGGAGTTTGGGGTCCGTGGTGGCGGAGAGGTAAGTTGGGTTCTTTGGGTCTGGGTTGACGGAGAAGTAGGCGTCATTAATCGCAAGGTGCAGGATTGCAAGTGCGCGTGAAGCGCCAGGGGGACTATTGTTAGGGCCTGAGAGCGTGGTCACAAGACGGTTGAGGTCGAGGGCGACGCTGTTCCAGTAGAGAATGTAGTTGGTGTTAAACTCAGCTGGCTCGTTGACGGGGGGCAGGACGACCATGATTGTAGTGTTATATTGTGTTCAAGGAGTAGAATTTATTGAGTATTTAGTGATGATGATATTACAGTGGCTTTGGTTCAGTCGACTTGTTGGAGACTTGATTGTTGTTTCTGTGATTCTTGGATCGAAAGCTGGTGCGAAGGACAGCACCTAATATATGGATTTTCTCACTCACCAAGCAGAAGCTGCACCGTAAAGCCTGCCTTCAGCTCTAGGTATCTCTCCCAGCCGTATTGCTGACCACCCATACATTGTTCCGCAAGACAATAGTGGCGTTCCACCATTGCAACATAAGCGAAGTCCCGACGGTTACAGATTCTAGGCTGTGATGGACATCGGACCAATACAGAACGCCGTGAAGAAGCCACGGTAGACTGATTGATGGCCATTTGATGAAATTATCTGTTCCGCGCAGGAGTTTTGCGCAGCATAAGTTGTGAATACGGGATACGAGCCCAGTCACGGGGTCGGTGAGGCCCCCCTGTCGATAATCCATGCAAAACATTTTGTTTCTGCACGTAAGATAAGACTACGAAAAGCAGAGGAATTGGTCAGCCTACATCTTCATGCTCACGGAGTGCAGGCATTCGCTAAATCCTTTACAGGGTTCCTCAGCTCAAAATGTCTAGAGCACCTGAACCGCACGTGCTCGTATTTCTGCAACGTTCATCCTATTCGAGCACTTTACTAGCGCTCAGAGTACCTTGAGCTTTCTTTGGGTCTAGAATACGCCTCGATATCGCAGCCCTACCGCATATTGTTAGGAGGATGTAGATATTTCTGACAATTTGATTTGATCCATTTGCTCCAGTGACATGTCCGTGGTCATGCAAGTCATCCGAGGGGCGTAGCTCAACCATCCAATCATATGTCGAGGATGCTGTCAGCACCGTTGTGGGATGACCATGCAGGGTCCGTCTCAGACTCTTCAGCCTTGCAGGTAAGCGACTTGGCTCCTACGGGGATCCCTATGGAACGTGAGATTCATCCACCCCTCCACCCAGAACAGGTGTGAGCCGTTTATTTTTAAGAAGGATGCAGCTGGATACAGCCTTGTCGGAGTTCCTAGCTAGATCGAGGTAAAAGGGGAAAAGACGTCACGAAAGGCAGGAAGCGCTTCTGAAAATAATGGATCAATCTTGCGAAGAAATGTAGAAATGACTCACTGCTGCAAATTTGTCGTTTGACCTTTGAATGTTGAGTAGGAAGAAAGAAGCGCATACGGCAACAAAGGAGAGTCTTTTATTTTGAAGTCAATAGAAATAGAATGAAGGAGTCGCAGTTGTACGGAGCAAACTAGATTTGGGAAATGCAAACCAGGCGACTGCAATCTCTTTTGAGACACAGTTGCGACGAGCTGTAGGTCTTTAAGCCACTCATACCGAGTCAGCTTTGCAGTACATCTCCAGGCTCACTCACCTCGAGCCTGAAATCTAGAAGTCTGATGGTGATATCGTCAGCAGTGCGCATTGCTTGAGCACCACAAGTAACACACGCATACGATGCAAGTTCAAGGCACATTTAAACAATTTCCGTTCTGTAGAAGATGTTAATACCTGGTCCGATGACGCGAAATGGTCGCAAAGATGGAAACGACGGTGTCGATGGTCACTTTGTGCCAAGCGAAGAAAAGCCGTCCATTATAAAGAGCCAGAATGACTAAAAGGGAGACTACGCTGAGACTGGTGGAAATGATTTCGACGAGCCAGGTGTCGGCCACGCATGATTCAATACTCATGTTCTTCATGCACAGTGATCTATGGGAGGAGGCTATCAAGCAGGAAAGATAGGATTGAATCAAAGCTGAGGCTTGCTGTCCAGCTGAGGTGCTTCAGCTCTTACCGCACGCCCCTGTACGGCGGACGATAGCTGAAGATAGGATAAAACCAAAAACCGAAAAACGAAAAACTAAAAAATGATCTGCGGCCCTACCGCGTAGGCTTTAAACCTCCTAACCTTCTTACCTTTTAACTATATAAACGGCGTATTTAATTATATAATACCTCCCTTAATTTATTTATATAATTTAAATATTAATTCTTATACTAGATATTTAAATACGGTTAAGATAATCGCCTAATTATATAATTTAATAATTTTCGAAAAGAAATACTCTATCGTCTTTATACGGGGAAAGAAATATAACTAGATATTATATAATAATTTTAAAATAAAAAAGATATCGGTATCGATCTTTATATATTTCGCCGTTAATTTAAGAAGTAAGGTTATAAATAAATTATTTATATATACGATTCTCCTAAGTTACGAGAGCGTATTTAATATATAATTTATTAACTCGGAGTTTAAGATAAAGAAATATACTTATAATTTAAAAATAAAGATTTCGAAATAATTAAAATTAACCTTATACAAATTCGAAAAGAAATAAATTTATAACGAAGAGAAGATAACCGGGAGGCTTAAAAATAAATAGATAATATAATATATTAATTTATATAATAAAAGCTTAGGAATAACGTTATATAAAATATAAAACGAGGGTATTTAATAGAATATTTTTAGAAAAAAGACTAGTTAATCTCTAAATATATTATATAATAAAATTTTACTTTCTTTTTATATTATATAATAAAGCTTTACTCTCTTTTTATATTATATATTAATAATTTTAAAGATCGATTATTTAAATAATACCGGGATTTATTTCTAACTATCGTAGAATAACGACTATAAGATATATAATAAAAAAGAGGAGAATTTATCGTCCCTAATTTAAATCTTATATAATCGGTCGATAATTATAATAAATTAACTAATTTTAGAATTAAGATTTATACTAGAATCGATATTTATATATATTATATCCCCTAGTTTTAATATAATATTACGAACTATATATAGGTTAATATTCTACGAGGTTATCTTAATATTATTTTTAACCTCGGATTATAACCTCGCTTCGTATAATTAAATTATAAATTAGAAATGAAAGTAATAACCTATATATATATTATATTATAATAAATATTCGAACTAAACCTCGAATTTAAATAATATTAAATATACGGTATAAATACTTCGAATTAACGGATCGAGTTATAGTAGGCCTAATTAATTAAAACCGTAACCGGGATATAAATTTAATTCTTCGGAAATCTTTATATAATAAATTAATTCTCGAAGAATAAGAATACGGATATAATTATTTTCTTTATAGTTTACTTTCCCGTTATCCGTCTATAAGTCGAGTAATTTATAGATAATTAAAATATATATTAAATTCATAAATAGCCCTACCGCCTAAAAACGATTTCGGAGAAATTATATAACCTATTCTAACGACTAAAAATAAAAATTAAAAACTATAGTTTTAAAATAAATACCGAGAAACTTAAAGAGTTTCGGCGGGATATTATTAATTAAAATAAATAAATTTCTTTTTATTTAAACGTTTATATTATATAATAACGATAAAGTTTTTTATCTTTAAAATTTATATTATATAATAATATCTAACCTTTTCTATCTTTATATATATATTATATAATTACGGTAGAGCTCTTTCGTCTCGAAGATTTATATTATATAATAATATTTAACCCTTTCTATCTTTATATATACGTTATATAATAAATACTAAACCTTTTCCGTTTAAATATTTAAATTATATAATTAATAATTATAAAGATCCTTATTATTTTAAGTTAATAATACGAGGTTAACTTTTTTATATAAATAAGGATATATATCTTCTACTATCTACCCTTATATAGTATAATAATTTTTTATATAATCGAGGCTTTAATCCCTATTTACCGCTAGTAATCTTTAAATATTAACGCGAATTACTCTAGCTTAAGTACTATTAAGCCCTTCGTATAATAATTAATAATTATAAAATTAGTAGGTATAAACCTAGATTAGAATAATATTCGAAATTAGAAAGTAGATTTAATTAAGATAGACTAGATTAACGACCGATTTATAATATACTATCGGGGAATTTATTATACGAAGAAATTTTATCCGAATCCTTCGAGGCCTAGCTAGAGGCTCTAATAAATATTATATAAATATTTTCTTATATAATAATTTATTTAGTCTCTCGTCTTATCTTTAAAGTTTTTTATATAATAGTATTTAAACTTTCTTATATAGTAATTTTTAAATCTTCTTATATAATAGTTTTTAAACCTTCTCGTATAATAGTTTTTAAGATTTAGATTCCGTTATATAATAATTTATCTTCTCTCTAACTTTCTTTTAATTTTATTATATAATAAAATTAAATAAAGACGAGCCTCGAATATAGATACGTATATATCTCTACTTTTAATAAATATATACCCGGGATCTTCGATATTATAAAGTCTACGATATTATGAATCCTCGATTAATACGAGCCTTATTCTTATTTTATTATTATTATATAATTAAGTTTATTAGGTAATTAATATCGATAATTTACCTAAACTAAATTATATTTAATTTATTCTATTATTAACCCGTATTTAATCTACTTTATTATTAGCCGACCCTTTTATTTATAGAGTTAAACGCTATATAGACGAGCCTCCTACTCGTATATAATAACTAAAGCTAGTTCTATTTAAATTCGAATAAAATAAATAGCGAATATATTAACTAGAGCTACCCCTAACCGATTAAAATAACGGACGGAGTATTAGTTTTAAATAATCGTTTATATCCTCCTATATATACGAGAGGCTAAAGTAAAAGAAGAGGTTCGTGTTATATAATTAAAGTTATTATAATACCTAAGGCCGCTGGCGTAGAGCTAGCGGCTTAGTAATAATATAAAAGACGTAAAGTAGTTACGGGGTTCATAATTAAATAATTTTTAAATTTTAGATTTAATAATAGAACTAATCTCTAAGGATTCTAATAAAACGGGGGAATACTAACTCGATATAAAATTATTAAGAGTTAGAACCCCGCGATATTAAGGCTAGAACCCCGTATTAATAAATAATAATATTATAGAGGTAGCGGGGCGTAGGTATATATAATATATTAACGCCTTTAATAGGACGTAGGCGTATATAATATATTATTATTTTATAATTACTTCCCTCTTTAGGCCCTAGTCCCTAGGTACCTAAATATTTTAATTAAAAAATATTTATTAAAAAACCTTTAAACCCCCTAAAAGAAATAAGGGAAAAAAGTTATTTAGTATAATAATATTATTATACGGTAATCTAAATATAAAGTTATATACCTAATCCTTTAATATTTATAGTATTAGTTACGGAATAATATTTAACTAAATTACGAAATTTATTAAAAAACCTTTAAAACCCCTAAAGGGAAATAAGGGAAAAGAGTTTTCTAATTTATACTATCGGTCTTATAGCGCTAATATATAATACTAGTCGCGGAGCGATACGAAATTATTTCCTATAGTACTATTATATAGTATTAGTAGCGGAAGGGTAATACTATTAAACTACCTCTACTATATAGTAGTATTAATAGTAAATAAATAGTATATTCATAAAGCTATCCTTATAGCGCTAATATATAATAATAGTAATTAACTAAATAATATTTCTTTCGTCCCTATAATACTATTATATATAATAGTAACGGATCGAAATAATATATACTATCGTTCCTATAGCGCTTATAGTACTTGTAGTAAATATAGTATATTAGATTATTCCTATAGTACCTATAGTACTAGTAGCGGAATAGTAGTAGCTACCCTTATTATATACTCCTATTATACTATAAAAACACTAGTAATAAAATACTATATATAAATAGTATAGTTTTAATATTATACCGGGAGATTAATAATAATATAACTACTATAATAACGATTATATTTATTAATAAAATCGAGGTAGCGGAGCGGAGGCGTGTATCGACGTACTATAACGATAAGGTATTTAGCGTAACGGTTTATTATTAAAATAAACTCGCTCGTTTATTTACTTTCTCTCTTCGTAACTCCTTTAGTTTTTTTTATATATTATTACTCTAGCTTTATAATAGCGTTCTAGTATTATAACTAATATATAGATAATACTCTCGTTATATATAATTTTCTTCTAACTCTATAAGTAACTCCTATTTACCGATAATATTAATTTATTTATATTAATATAGTTTAGTTATAAATATACTAGTAAATATAACTAGTCCGTTATTAGCGCGACTACGTAATATTAATTATAATAGTAGTTTACTACGCTTTATAACTCCTTTGCCGAGTTTATTTTTATTAATTTAATAATAATTATATTCGAGGTACGTCCCCTCCTTATACGCTCTATTATATTAATCGCTACGGAATCGACCGTTATATAAAGATAAACTATAACCGTAAACTCTAAAATAATATATATTAATAATAATAAATCCTTAAGTCTTTCCGAAGGAAGGTAAAGAAGTTTATATATTAATATACCCGTATCGGTAATAAGACTCCTAAAGAAGAATATAAATATAAATTAATAAATAAGGAAATTACCTAGTAGCGTAAAGTATATAATAAAATAATAGTAATTAATAAATAAACCTCTACTATAATCGCTAATTTATAAAATTAATTAACGGCGGCGAACTAGTATATTAAGGAATTAAAGGCGATAAATAAAATTTTCGAAAAAAAGACCGAGAGTTTCCGTTAATATAAACGGGACCTAAAGAGCCCTAAAGAAAATAATATCCTTAAGGACTATATTAGAGAGACTATATCTTTTTTTAATAATTCCGATAATAACTAAATCTTTCGTACAATATAATAATAATAACGAATTCTTTTTTTTTCTTAAATCGGCGCTAGTTAAACTTATTTAGATATATTACTTTATAATATATTCTAGACGTCTATATAGACTATACCTAAAATAAAAGTATTTTTATAAATACGATATCTTATCGCTATCGTATATAAATAGTTTAATAATAAATTAAATTTAGTTATATTTTAAAACCGTATAATAAGGTTATAAATATAAAGAAGAATATCCGTTATATAAATATTAATATAAAAATAATAATATTTATTTTTAACGTCGGCTCCGTTTACTCCGCTTTATTATTTTATATAACTAAATAACCTTTTTAATTATATTTATATATTTATATTTATTACTCGCTTATTTAAAGGCTTTAATTAGTTTACTAGTATTAATAAACTTTTCGTTTAATAATTATTAATTATATTCTTCGCCTTAATTAGTTTATTTAACTTTATATTAAATATCTTTTTTATTCTTAACTTTATTAATTACCTCTTCTACCTCCTATAATTTATTATTATTAATAAGTTCGGGGGCTTATATAAATGAGTCCGCCGTATTAACGTAATCGCGAAGATAATATAATTTAAATAACGATATATAAAAGATATTATAAATTCTATACGTAGAAAGTAGTAGTAGGCGGTAAATTTATACTTTTATTTTATTAATAATCCTAAAGGGCCCTATAAATTTATAGGATAATTTCTTATTTAGGCGCTTTTACTTTAAATTCTTTATTATTAATATAATTAAATCGCTAACCTTATAACTTTATAGTTTATACGTTTTATTATATTATTTAATTTAGTACTCGGTAGCGCTTTAAAGATACTCTATAGCTTTATTTTTTAAAGTTTATAATTATTATATTTTATTATTTATAATTAGTACTCTTTTTTCCCTAGAGTCGTCCTCGACCTCCTAGCGGATTTCAGGATAATAATTATATATACGGAAAAATAATATCGTTCCGATAACGGTACTCTAATTATTATTTATTAAGAATTCTTCTATAGGTAGTAATCTAGCCTAATTAATTTATTTATTATTAATAAATATACGTAAATAATATTTTAATATTTAATTTTAGCGCTTTATTTATTTATCCGTTTAAGGGTAAAAGGCGGTATTTAGATATTATTTAATTTTCGAATAAAAATATATAATTAATTAGAAGGTATTTATAAAAATAGAGCCTCTATTACTAACGATATTATTAGGTATATTATAGCGATAAATAATTTTAAAATAAAATATTTCTACTAATTAAACGGTATTGATTTTAATAATTATAGGTATATACTTAATTATTTTAATAAATCGATTTATAATAATAAAGATAATATTATAAACGGTACCTTTATATTTACTAGGTAGTAAATTAATTATAAAGTTTATAAAAATCTCCTTTTAAGGCTAAATAATAATAAGAAATAAATTTAATTCGTTATATAAACGATATCGCGGCGCCTTTATCCACTAATATATATTATAAGTTTTAATATAATCCGTAACTTATTTTAAACTACCCTCCTAGAAGAATTTTCGGGTAAATAATTTATATAATTTTATAATACTAAAATAATCTATTAAAGAATCGTTATAATATCTTTTTATAAAATCTTCTCTTAAAGCTTTATCCCTTAATATATAAAGATAATTATTATATTTTAATAATCCCTCGGAGTTTATAATCTATACTTTATTCTTTATATAATAACGGTTCTTTAATATATTCGTTCTAGTTCGAAAAGAATTTACCTAATTATTATAAATTTATAATTCACGAATTAATATTTTAATAGGCCTTTTAAGATTATTTTATATAATTTTAAATATTATTATAATATCCCGTTTTAGAATTACTACTCTTAATTTTATAATTTAAAAAGTAGGGGTTATAATTACTTTTATTTCCTTATCTTTTTCCGATAACTAATTATTAATCTAAAAAATAAGTTTATTCTAAAGCGTTAATAATAATTTAATATTTAACGGGGATACTCCTTTATAATTAAAATACCGCGACGGTATATTAATAAGATTTAATTTTCTAGCCCGATAAAAGATTTTAAAGTTATAAGTAATTAATTTAAATACCTAGCGAGTTTATTTAAAATTTAACTCCTTCTATTTTATAAAACTCTTTAAATTATTATAATTAATTTAGATTTTGATATAATAGGGGCTACCTTCTAGGTAGTATTACTATTATTTTATTACTACTATAATAACGAGTAATTCTTAATTATAAATTTTATAATTTTATTCTAAAGAATTTAATTTCTATAACTAGAATATTATAAGGCGCTAATAACTATTTTTATCCTATTATAATAATATAAAATTAAGGTTAAAGTTAAAAATATCCGTCTCTATATATAATTATTTAATTAGATTATAATAACGTAGAAAAAACGCGTTTATAAATATATTTTATAAGATTTAAAACGCTTCCGTAGCGCCGTTTATTTATTCTAATGAATTTATTTTCTTATTTACTTTACTACTCTTAAATAGGCTAGTAAACGGCGTAGTTATATTAAAATAATTATAAATAAACTATTTATAGAAATTAACGAAACCTAAAAAGATTTATACCTCCCGATAAATTTTTAGTTAAGGTTATTCCTTAATAGTTTTAACACGTTCCGGGTCTATAATTATTTTATTAATAAATATAATAAAATCTAAAAACTCGACCGTTTCGGTATTAAATTAATATTTCTTAAGGTTAATAAATAACTAGAATTAATATAATTATTTAAATATTTATTTAATATACCGTTAATACTCCGCCGGATTAATACTATAAATTAGGATATTATCTAGATATACTATATATATTATATCTACTAAATTTATAAACGTACGGTTAATATAAATTTAAAACGTCGCCGGTATATTAGCGAGCCTAAAAGATATAATCAAATATTCGAAATAATTATAATAAATTTAGAAAATAGTTTTTTATTTATCGCCTTCCTTAATCTAGATCCTATAATAGGTATCCTTTAAATCTAATTTCGTAAAGATTTTAAAACCGTATAAACGGTCTAATATCTCGGTAATTAAAGGTAGCGGGTATCGATTCTTAATAATTATTATATTTAAATCTTAATAATTAATATAAAGATATAACCTATTATTCTTTTTAAATATAAAAAGAATAGGTACTCTAGTTAAAGATATTAAATAACGGATCTAGTCTTTATAAAATAAGGATTCTAAATAGCGCCGTAGCTCCGATAGTTTAATTTAAGATAAATTATAAAGAGGTTTATAAAACGGTTTTTTATTAATTTTTATTTTAATAATATAATCTCTTTATTTAAAAATAAATAGGGTACTCGCCTTTTTATTAAAAAAAATATTATAAAACTCTATAAGTTCTTTAGGAATCTTTAAATTAAGAAGTTCTTTCTATTTACCTTACACTACTATAATATATACGACCGCGAATATATTCGATTTATTTTTAAAATTACTAGTGAATTTAGCCGGTTCCTTAATCTATAAATTATTAAAATTAATTTTAAACCGTTATTAATCCGCTTTAGGGTTAATTAATATCTTTAATTAATATAATTTAAATATACCTAGAATAACGTCTAAATCTTTAAGGTTTATAGTATAAAATAAAGTATTATACTCACGCCCTTAACTCTAACTATCGATTATTTAATAGTTTAATTAATACGCGTTATAATAATATATACTTTACCCGCTAATTACTTTAATTAATAATAAAGTAATAATATAAGGTTCTAAATTATTTTTAACGACGAATTATTATAAAATTAAATTAATCTATACTTTAGAGTTAATTAAGGTAATAAGTTATTTAACTTTATTTTAAAGAGTAATCTCATCCTTAGAAAGAATAAAAGGGTATACCTCTATTAATCGTTTTTCTTATCTTTCTTCCGAGGCGTAAATTAGGTTTAATTATTTTTTACCGATACCGCGCCGACGTATATAACTAGTTTATCTAGGTCGGGATATTTAGATTTAATATAACCTTCCGTTCTATAATATTAATAAATAATCTTATTATATAAAGAATTAATAGTATTAATTTTACATTTATTACTCTTTTTCTTTAAATATACCTATTTAATACTATCGCTGGTATTAAATTTAATAATTCGGTCTATTATAAATTTTCCTCTATTAAGGTTTTTTAACTAGGAACCCGAATTAAAATTAAAACCGCCTACTAATTATATATACTTTAAATTCTTTTTTTATATAATAATTTAGGTAAGAATTTCTTCCCTTTAAATAAATATATTACCGGTATTAAGAATCTTATTTTTAAATTTAGGTTTAAATTTAATTAGAAAGAAATTTACTTTATACTCCTTTAAAAATAAAAATAACTAGGTTTTTATTTCTTTAAGATAAGCCTTAAATAATAATATCTTTTAATAAGACTATTATTTAGTTTCCTTTTATTTCTCGTAAATAAAGAGACGGCGGTTAACTAGATCCGTTATTAAATTAAAAAGAAACTTCTTAAAAAAACTAAACGTAATACTAGCTAAACTATATAAATTATAGTAATTATATTACTATATTAAAGGGTTACCTTCTAACGAGTCTATATAATATACGATTTTTAAATAATCGGTAGTAAAATATTTAAGACTAATTAAAAATTTAATATTTATATCGCGGAACTAGTATAGATATTTACCTTCGCTCGTACCTTTATAAGAATATATTTTATTAGGGCGTAATATTTTCGCCCTAATAAAAATATCCTTATTAAGTATAGTTAAATTTATTATTATTTCTTTAGTAGGTATAATAATTAGAGGACCTTTATTATAAATAATAAATTCTATTAATACTCCGTTAGCGGGCGTAAAAATAATAGGATTATATAATTTTAAATTTTAAATTTATAATACCCCTAATTCTTATTATTATTTAAGGCGACGGTTTTCTTCTTTAATAATTTTAAACTATATATTTAAAATCTCTTTAAAAGTAGTAATACCTTCGAATTCATTACCGTCTTTATAACGGGGGTCGTCGGAGGGGGTTTAATTAATATTATTATTATTAAATTCTTTTAAACGTCCCGAGGTTAAACCCGATATTATAATAATAATAAGTCTTTTCTTTAGAAAAGTTTAAGAGATTAAAATTATAATACCTAAAGCCGTTAGCGTAGAGCTAGCGGCTTAGTAATAATATAAAAAATGTAAAGTAATTACGGGGTTTATTACTAGGTAGTTTTTAAATCCTAGATTTAATAATAAAACTAATCTCTAAAGATTTTAATAAAACGGGGGAATATTAACTCGATATAAAATTATTAAAAGTTAGAACCCCGCGATACTAAGGCTAGAACCCCGTATCGATATATAATAATATTATAGAGGTAACGGGGCGTAGGCGTATATAATATACTAACGTCTTTAACGGGACGTAGTAGGCGTATATAATATACTACCGCTTTATAGTTATATTATTAAATTAGAATAATAAATTACTTTTACTCGGTACTCTTTATTAAATTAGAAAGCGAAGGCTTCGTTAAATTAATTAAAAAACTCGGGTTAATATATAAATATAACTATACGAGGTATAATCTACTTTAATCGGAGGTATCCTAAATAATAATATTATATATTAACTCGATATTAAGTATTTAGATATTTAGGTATTTTAATTTCTTAATTATATAATATATTTACGTTATATATTTCTTAGATTCGGTGACTATCTATATTTTATAGCGCGAAATTTAAAATTATTTCGATTTTATCGAGAATACTTTTCTACTAGAGCGAATATATTTTCGGAAATTATACTACGATTATTAAATTCCTATTAATAAATAGTTCTTTATTCGAGTAGTTAAGAATAAAATCTTATACGAGTTATTTAAAAATATTTCGTATATTTATATAATAAAATAACTCTTCGAGGGTAATTAGTTTAAAAAGACGAATAAAGATAAAGAGTATACGATTATTTTAATTTATTAAAAATTAATACCTTTTAAGTAATTTAATTTATCGAAAATTAAACCGGAATTTTAATTTAAAGAAGAAGATAAACGACCTATTAAATAAGAACCTAGTCTTCGTATAATAAAGGAACCTCGTTATTATATAATAAAATCTAAATTTAAACCTCTTATAATAATTAAGAATAAACCTCGTATAATAATTAAAAACGAGTTTTATATAATAATTAAAAACGAGCCTCGTATAATAATTAAGAACGAGCCTCGTATAATAGTTAAAAATAAATCTTATATATAAAATCTAGAGCTAGAACTAAAGCCCTAGACGCTAGCCCGGAAACGGTCTCGTATAAAGTTTTTTTAGAGCGATAATAAACTTCTTAAAGATCTAGTTCGCTATTACTTTAATTATATAATATTATCTTCGGTACCTTTCTCGTTAAGTAATCGGATTTATATAATATTACGAGATCGAAGCTTAGAGTTTATTATAAATGAAATAAATATAATTATTTTTATTAAGAAATTCTTACTAAAAAATCTTTATTAAAAAATCTTTTTTTAATATTATTTTATAATAAGCTTTAGAGCCTATATTATAATAAATCGAAACTACTTTTATCGTCTCTCGTATAAGAGTTAATAAAACTACGCCTACTACTTATATAACGGTAGGTACTCGGTAACTTAATTATATAGTAACTAGGAATACTCGGTGATTTAATTATATAATAACTAAAAATACTCGTTAATTTAATTATATAAAAGTAAATAATACTTCGCTACCTAGTTATATAAGAAATTAGACGAAAATAATAAAGAAAATTATAATTTAAAATAGTAAAAAGAGAGAGGGAAGTAAAAAAAAATAAAAGAGTAATATATTTTAAAAGCTTAACGTCTCGTATAGTAAATAAATTTAAATAAAAGTATTATTCGAGAGTTTAACCTCTCGTATAATAAATAAATTTAAATAGAAATATTATTCGAGAGTTTAATCTCTCGTATAGTAAATAGGTTTAAATAAAAGTATTATTCGAGAGTTTAACCTTTTATATAATAAGTAGGTTTAGATAATTAAGGAAATACTTTTCGAGAGCTTAACTTCTTATATAATAAATAAATTTAAATAAAAGTATTATTCGAGAGTTTAACCTCTCGTATAATAAATAGATTTAAATAATTAGGGAAATACTTTTCGAGAGCTTAATCTCTCGTATAATAAATAAATTAGGATTATTTAATTAAATAAGATATATATTAATTTATCCTCGTTTTAGTTATACGAGTAGTTTATTAAAATATTATTAACTCGTATAATTTATTAATTTTAATTATTATATAAAAGTATAAATTATAGTTAAGCCGGTTTAAATAATATACTTATATATACTTTTATTTAAATACTTTATTATACTAGCCCGTACGCTTTTTAGAGGCTCGAAAAAAAGTAAATTATTTATTATATAAAAACTACTACGGAGATTACTTTACTCGATAAATTAATAATAGTATTTTTATTATTTTTATTACCCGTCGATTCCGACTCCGATTCCCCGTAGTTTTTTTATAACTTTTTACTCTCCTTGTTTTTATTATTATTCGACGATTTATCCGACGGCGCTTTAAGCGTATCGTTATATATAAAATAACGAATTATATAATTTTATTATTTATAATTATTATACGACCCGCTAAAGTAAATAGGTAGGTACTAGTATTTAGGGAATATTTTCCCCTTACTAGGGTTAATTTATCCCGGTGTAGAATATACTATATAAAGCCTAACTACTCGGCGGAGAGTAAAAGCGGCGAGAGGAAAATATTTATAACTTTATACTAGAATTACGTTAATATATAACGGGCGGTTTATATAAATTCGCGCTACCGTTATAATTAAAGACCGAGCGGCGACGTTTTATTTTAAAAAACCGAGTACGACCTAACCCGGTATAAAGTATATAAAGAGGCCGAGATTTTAATTAATAATATTAAACTAGATACGGTCGCTAGCGTAATTAAAATAATAAAAAATAATTACGTTTACTTAAAATATTTATACGATAATTAATTATTATATAATAAAATTAAAAGGTTATACGAAGAAGAGTTAAAAGATAAAAGATATATATAATAAAAAATAAACGTATATAATAAAAAGGAAAAAAGAAGAAGGGGAAAGAGTTATATAAAGGATTTTTAATATAAACTCTTAACCCTACCCTCTATATTATATAAATCGGTTATATTATTATCCTCGGATATACTTTATAATCGATTACGATATAATTTATATTAAGGACGATTTATTATATAATACTTTAAAGTTACTTAGGTAGGAGCTTTATTATATATTTAATTTTAAATACTTTTTAGGCTACGATTCTTTAACTAGTTTTAAATAATTATATAATAAACCCTTAATATACCGGGAAAAATAATCTCTTCGTATATAATCTAAGATTATATTATATTTTTAGAGTATTATTATATAATTCTCAAAAACTAATTAAATAGGAGTTATTATATATAATTTATTTTAAATATTAATTAAACCCTAGTTCTTTAACTAGTTTTAAAATATTATATAATAAATCGCCTAAATACCGGGAATAATAGTCTCTTCGTATATAATTTATAATTATATTATATTCTTAAAATATTATTATATAATTCTTTAGAGTTAGTTAAGGAATCGTAGTTTAAAAAATATTTAAAATTAAATAAACGGAGTAACTTCTATTAATAACCTAATAACGATTTATACTCGTACGAGAAATAATTAAAATAAACTTATACTCGTACGTAATTTATATTCTAAACGATTCACTATATAATTACCACGTTATCGTTAGCGGATTATCTAGTTTTAAAGCCTACGCGGTAGGGCCGTAGATTATTTTTTAATTATTCATTTTTCGATTTTTAATTTTATTCTATCTTTAGCTATCGTCCGTCGTACCCTACTATATTAGTAGATTTGGAAACTATTAACGTGCGACGCTAAACGGATAACCTATATACTTTATTTAAATAAAGTAACTATTAATATTAAATAAATATATATATAATAAATTATTCGTATAGTAGGCCCGTAGTAGTATCTTAATTAAATAAAATTAAAGTTAGGTTAGAGTCTAGTTATAGTATAATATATAGTCCGCCCCTTCCTAGTTTTTATAAAAATATAGTTATCGTTATTATTTTTAAAATACCTTTAAAGAAACTTAGAAACGGGAATAATAAAAAGTCGTTATTAAAGAAACCCCCTCCTAGGAAATAATACTCGTTTATATTATTAAAAGATATTACTACTAATAAACTAGCTTTTATAACTTCTTTATTTATTTAATAAATAAAATTATTTTAACCTCGCTTAAAGTAAACTCCGAGTTATTTAAATTATTTAAAAATTCATAATTTAATTTCAACTCTTTCTTTTAAGATCTTAATACGCCTAAAATATATTATTAAAAAACTAGGTAATAACCTGAGGCGGCGAGTCGTTAATAAATAAAATAACTTTTATAGTAGATTTTAAAACCATCGAGACTTGCGCTAAACGGATGGCCCGCGCACCTTAATTTATATAGGGGAACCACTAACCTCGAGTAGAATAAGAATAGGGCTATAGACGGGTTCATCATAGATAAATAGACCGGTGTGTAGTAGATTCATAGTAGGACCACAGATAGGGGTATAATAGAGCATACTATGGAGCAGCAATGGGGTATACCATGGAGCATACCATGAGCAGGAAAAGGGCATACATGGAGCAGTAATGGGGCATACTATGGAGCAACAATGGGGCATACCATGAAGCAGCAATGGGGCATACCATGGAGCATACTATGAGCAGGAAAAGGGCATACATGGAGCAGTAATGGGGCATACTATGGAGCAACAATGGGGCATACCATGAAGCAGCAATGGGGCATACCATGGAGCATACCATGAGCAGGAAAAGGGCATACATGGAGCAGCAATGGGGCATACCATGGAGCAGCAATGGGGCATACCATGGAGCAGCAATGGGGCATACCATGGAGCAGCAATGGGGCATACCATGGAGCAACAATGGGGCATACCATGGAGCAATAATAGGGCATATACAGCCCCATTATGTATCAATATATAGCCCTGTAATAATCCTGCTACACCCTCGTATATGAATCTATGGCATGCGCTCCATGGTATGCCCCATTGCTGCTCCATAATATGCTCCATAGTATGCCCCATTGCTGCTCTATAGCATGCTCCATAGCATGCTCCATAGCATGCTTCATGCATGGCCTATGGATGGCGCGCATGTATGGCCCATTACTGCCCCCATATATGGACATATATGCGCGCATACAGGCGCGCATTGCTGCTCTCATATATAGCCCATTGCTGCTCCCATGTATGCTCTTTTCCTGCTCATAGTATACTCCATGGTATGCCCCATTGTTGCTCCATGGTATGCTCCATAGTATGCCCCATTGTTGCTCCATGGTATGCTCCATAGTATGCCCCATTGTTGCTCCATGGTATGCCCCATTGCTGCTCCATGGTATACCCCATTGTTACTCCATATATGCCCTTTTCCTGCTCATGGTATGCTCCATGGTATGCGTTGGATTACAACTACCATTCCCGCTCAGCCTGGCTTACTAAGCAGGTCTTGGCTTAGGGCTAGGGCAAACCCCTTGAGATAATATATAGCTGGTAATTACCATAGATACTACTCCCTAATGAACTATATTAATATATAAAAGAACTATACCTATAGACGTTACTAACGGGTTATAAACCCGGTATATAACGTATTTATTATATAGTTCATTTAATATATTCCTAGGGCGAGCTAGAGAGCCGTTAAAAAAATAACGGTATTTTATACTTTTTATACTACTATTTTAAGAGTAAAATCTCTAAAATCTTTAATATTCTCTACGTTAACTACTTTTTATCTATATTACTTTTAAATATAATAGAAAGTAATATTAATATAAAGATTTTTAAATTAAAGAGTAAAAGTAATTAAGAGTTATAAAAAGTTAATATTACTATTATTCTAAAAGTTAAAAAAATCTAGAGGTATATTATCGATAAAAATAAATATTAATATTTTATCGCTTTAGATACGTTAACTAGAATAACTACTTATCGAGACGTCGAAGGGAGATTATATAAAATTATATTTATTATACTAGAAGAGAAGAAGGAGTATAGAGTAACTATATTAATAAAGCGGGAGACCGCACGAGAAAATCGAGGTACTAAATACGTCTTTTATTATTTTAGGCGGAAAAATAATAAAAAGAGAATATTAGTTTAAAAAAAAAAAAAATATTAAATAAAAATCCTAAAAATAGTAACTTCGGATTTAAGATTTTAAATCCGTGATTTTCTACTAGCGCCGGGTAGCTCGCTAAATTTATATAGAGCGCTATAACTACGCTAATTTAATTTAGATTTTAAATTATATCGATTTACGAAAATTATATACGCGTATAATACCCCCTAAACTAGCGCGGTATTATAGACTATATTATTTATTTATAATTATATATATTTAATTATCTACCGCCGGTACTATTTAGACTAACTTATTCTAATTTATTCAAAATTATTTAAAATAAATCGAGGTACTAAATACGTATTTAATAACTCCGGTATTAAATCGATCTCTAGGGCTAGTATATAAGCTAAATAGATCTAAACGCCTTTTCCGTCTTTTTCGGTAGAATACGGGTTCACTACTTTATTAATATAAAAAGAAATATTAAAAGAAATTAAATAAATAAAATAATAATTATAAAATAATATATAATTATATTTTCTTTAACCTAGAACCGAATATAAAGACCTATATTACTAGTATTACGAATAATACTAAAGTAATAAATATTCTATATTAATTATTCGAGTATTTTAACGCGTAGACTATCGATTTATATATATACTAAATTATTTATAAAGACTAGGATAACTTTAAGTTCTTATTAAATTATAGGAATTATATAAAAACGTATTAAAAGAGGTTTATTAATATAGGAACCCTATTACTTAATTAAATATTAGCGTTATACTTTAGAATAGGAATTAACCCTAAATTATATATATATATTATTAATATATAGAGTCTAGTTAAAAAAGATAAGACGATATTTATTTTAAATAATATACTTAATAAACTTTTAGAATATAATAATCGTCGATAGAATTTAAAAACTTTAACGTTAAAAAAATAGAATAAATATAAAAATAATAAGAGTAGAAATCGTAATACTTTTAACTATAAATTAGGATCTAGGAATAACTCCGTAAATCCTAGTTATAAGAAGGGTAAAAATAATAAAGATTATCGAAAAGATAGATTTAATAATAAGTCGTATAAAGAAAGAAAGAATTACGAGGGCTATAAAGAGTATTACTTTATAGAAAATTACTACTACCTCTATAAAGATAAAAGGCCCGAAGGTTAAAAAATATATAAAAGTAAATAATACCTCCTAATTAAGAATTATATTAATAGTTTAGGTAAGAAGTTTATTAGGGCTAAAAAGATTAAGAAAATACTTATTTCTAATTATATAAATAAAGTTAAAATATTAAACGATAATAAGAATAATACTTTCTAGATAGACTCGGCTTTAAATATTTATATTATATACGATTTCTCCTTATTCGATAAGGCTATATATAAGGAGAAGCGATATAAATTCATAATAATTAAAAATGGATCCTAGTATAGAATTTATAGTATTAATATTATTATTTTTAACCCGTTTATTAATAGTAAATATAAGGAGCTAGATCTCGTTAATATATATTATATTCTTAATATAGAATATAATCTCCTATCGTTAGGAACGCTAAAGCGGAATAATTATAAATTTTAGATAATTAATAAAAGAATAAATATCCTAAATAAATAAGGGGAGTTTTATTTATCTAGAACTTGTATCGGAATTAAATACTCGCTTAATTTAAGAAAATCCTTATCTACGTTTAAAACTAGGGTAGATCCTCTTTTTCTACCTCCTATAATTACTAGCTCTTTAATTAAATCCGGATTATAAATTTAATAATATAGGAGGCTTTATTATTTAAATATAAATAATATTAAAAAGCTAGTATATATATTAGAAAGAATAAATATTTAGAAAGTTATATTATTTTAAACCCTAGAACTACCTATTAAAAGATATAAACTATATATTATAGAGTATTAATACCGTATTATTATTCGCGGACCTAGATAATCCGACCGGATAAAGAGAGTTATTAATTAAAGCGAGTTAATATATACCGATATCGCTGGCGGTAGTTAAATTATATATATACTAGAAGGAAAGCGTTATATATTTATTCTACTCGATAATATTATTAACGAACGAACTATTTACTTATTTATAAAGAAGTTAGATATAATTAATATAATAGGTTTTTATTTCGAGTATACTAAGAATACTAGGAGGCCTATTTAGTATTTCAAAAGTAATAATACTACTAAAAATATAAGTAGAAGGATATAGGCGTTATTTATTAAATATAAAGTTAACTAGAGTCCTACTACTATATATAACTCTAATTAAAATAGAGTATTAGAATAATATATCTGTATATTATTTAAATATATAAGAAGTATTCTATTTAACTCTAAATTTCCGAAAACCCTATAGGGTAAAGTTATTAGGACGGTTATATACTATCGTAACTATAACCCGACTAGGAGTTTTAATATTATAACTCTATATAAAGTATTAATAAGTAATAGGCCCTTTATAAAACACCTTCGTATATTCGGATATATTATATACTACTATAATAAGAATTTTAATAAAAAGAAACTCGATAATAAGAGTATTAAATATTATTTTATAAAATATAATAATATTAATAAATTCCGTTTATAGAATAATAAAAAGATAATTATTTTAGCCTATATAATATTCGATAAAGTCGTCGATTCTAGATAATTAAATAAGAATAAAGAAAAGTAATATACTTTCTTAAATAAATTATTAGAAAATAAAGATAAAATATCGGACGATAGTTATAAAGTTAAAGAATCCTCTATTAATAAAAGTAAAATAACCCTACGTCCTATATATAAGAAATTATAAAACTACGCCGTTATAAATAATCTTTAGAAGTAGGTTAGGCCCGTTAAAAATAAAATATATAAGAAAAGCGTCGGTAATAAAACGTAGAATATTAAGCGAGATTTCGTTATACGCGTTATTAAAGTAAATATTAATTTAATTTTTAATATTTTTATAATTATCTATAAAGCTCTAAATAACTTAGATAAAGAATAATAATTAGCGGTACTCTAAAAAGAACTTAATTCTCATAAAGTTTAATAAATTTAGGATTTAATACTAGTATTTAATAATAAGAAGGTTCTACTAGGCCGCTAGGTCTTATCTATTAAAATAAACTTAACTAGTAATATTACTCGATATAAGGCGCGCTAGGTCGTAAAAGAATTCCGATAAATTAAAGATATTAATTTTAACGAGACGTATTTAGGAGTACTAAAGTCATAGTTATAGAAATTACTTCTAGTACTTAATACGAAATTTAACCGAGAAATCTACTATATTAATATTATTACCGTATTCCTAGAGGCTCTATTTAATAATATAATTTATATAAAGTAACTTTATAGTTTCTAGAAAAATAACATAGTTTATTTATTAAAGAAGGTTTTATATAGCCTTAAATAAATACCCCGAGAGTAGTATATAACTCTTAGGGAATTCTTTAAAACTATTAATTTTATACGGGTTAAAAAGAACTATTTAATATTCGTTTATAAAAATAGTTTTATAATTAATTTTTATATTAATAACCTATTTATTCTTACCCTAACGATAGTATTAATAAAATAACTAAAAAAATAACTAAGTATATATTTCCGTATTAAGGATTTAGGCGAGATATCGTATTATCTTAATATAAAGATTAAACGAAGTCGTTAAAACTATATTATTTATATAAACTAGGTTAGTTATATTAATAAAATATTAATTAAACTTAATATAGAGTATTATAAAAAGTAGAAGACTTTTATAAATTCGTTAATTTAATTAAAGGTAGTTATTAACGATTACGTCGCTAATAAAGAAGATTTAAAAGGGTTTAGGAAATTAATCGGGTATTTATAATAACTTATTATTATAACTCGCCCTAATATCGTATATATAGTTAGTATTTATAGTCGTTATTTAAAAGTACTACTTTCTACCTATAATATTATATTTAAAAAGATTATTAATTACCTAGTTAGAATAATTAAATTAAGATTATACTATAACCCTAAAAAAGGAACTAAAGGGCTATTAATAAGATTTATAAATTCGTTTTAAAAAAACTACCTAGATATTAAATATTTCATTTTAAGGTATATTTACTTCCTATAAAATAAACCTATTAACTAGTTAATAAAATGTTAAAAAACTATCGCTAAATTAACTATAGAAGTAGAGTATATCGACGAGGTAAATATTATTATAAAGTTAAAATTCCTAGTACCCCTATTAATAGAAATAGGATATATCTAAAAGAATATAAAGACTATTTAGTTTATAATTAATAACTAGGTAATTATTAAAATAATAACTAACCCTATTAATTACCCTACTACTAAGTATATTAATTCTAATTATTATATCATTCGCGAAATAGTCGCTAAGATAAATATACTTTAGATTAACTATATACCGACGGCGGTTATAATTATAAATAAATTAACAAAGTCTTTAGACCCTATAAAGTTTATAGTCTTTAATACTATACTAGAGTTTACGTCGGAGTTAATATAGGACTATAACGTCGCTATAATAGTATTATTAACGGTTAAGTAGTTAATAGGAGTATTAGATTATAACTATTATTCCCGCTTAATTTAGTTTATTAAATAAGTTTTGATTTAAGACTAGGGCAAACCCCTTAAAATAATATATAATTAGTAATTACTATAGATACTACTCCTTAATAAACTATATTAATATATAAAAGAACTATATTTATAGATATTATTAACGGTATACTTTATTATTACTTTATAGTATACTCTATAATATACTCTATTATTACTCTATAGTATACCCTATTACTACTCTATAGTATACTCTATTATTACTCTATAATATACTTTATTATTACTCTATAATATACCTTATTATTATTTTATAGTATATTTTATTACTACTCTATAATATACCCTATTACTACTCTATAGTATACTCTATTATTACTTTATATATACTTTTTTCCTATTTATAGTATACTTTATAATATACCCTATTATTACTTCATAGTATACTTTATAGTATACTTTATTATTACTCTATAATATACCCTATTACTATTTTATAGTATACTCTATTATTACTTTATAGTATATTTTATTACTACTCTATAGTATACCCTATTATTACTTTATAATATACTTTATAATATATTTTATTATAACTCTATCGTATACCCTATAATTACTTTATAATATATTTTATAGTATACCCTATTATTACTATATAGTATACTTTATTATTATTTTATAATATACCCTATTCTAGCCTATTCTATAGTATATATCGTATATAGTCTTATTACCTACCCTATTAGAGTTCTATTATACTACTAATTATAACTCTATTATAAAGTTACTATATACTCTTCTATAAATCTACTATATACCCGTCTTTAATTTTATTATAGGTTTATATTCTTTTTTATTTAATATTAACGGTTCCTTTATATAAATTAAGGTTTACGGGTTATCTATTTAATATAAATCTCGATAGTTTTAAAATCTACTATAGTTTAATCGAGTTAATTTATATTTTTACTACTTTTAAAAGTTCCTAGAACTCCCTCTTTTATAATTTAAAAGAGTTTCGGTAAATTTATAAACTAGGCTAAAATTAGGCTAGGTGTACTTTTATTCTTATACCGCCGTTACCGTCGAGGCGTAGTTTATTCCTACGGAGGAAATCGTTCGGTAATAAAAATAAAAATAAAGATTCTAAACGAGAAATCTTAATAATAATAATAGGAGTAATAATTAAATTTACTACTACTAAAGCCGTTAAGGCTCGTAAGGCTACTAAGGTTACTACTATTAAAACTATTAAATTAACTACTATTAAAACTACTATTAAGACTACTATTATTTAAGTTAAAATTAAAATTACTAGTACTATTATTAAAGTTAACGCTTTAATATTCTAGAGTAAAAATAAGTCTAATAAACCTATTAAGGAACCTATAATACGGGTAGTATTTTATTAAATATATATTTTATTATATTAAATAAAGAAGCCGATTGTCCTCTTTAATAAAGTAAAGAATTATAATATTAATAATTTAAATCTATTCCTATTAAGCCGCGTTTTTAGAGAGTATTAAAAAAAGACTACTAGGTATACTCTTAACTATAAACTACCTATTTTTCGGGTCTTTATAACGGCGATATTATTATATAAGAAACTACCGGCGACGAGATAATATCCGTAATCTATAAACGACGAGAGTAACTAGTACGTTATCGAGGGTTAACTAGATACATTCTTTATAAACGGTAAAAATAAATTTAAAATAGAATTATTATTATATTAAACTCTTACTCCTATAAGAGAAGCGTTTACTATTATTTTTACTTCGTTATAATTAATCGCCGTTACTCTTTTTATTACTAGCTCTAGTACCGGAGTTAGTATTAATAATTTTATATCTACTTTACTTAGAGTAATTAAAGGGAATAATTTTATAAATCGCTAGTTTATTACTTTAAAGTAGTCGAATACCCTAAATCTTAATATTATTTTAATTTAGAGTATTCTTAACCGCTAGGTATATAGGAAATATAAATACTCGAATAAAAATAAATACTACTAGGTTAATAAGAATAAAATATACTATATATTATTAAATAAGGATATTACGGTTTAGTAGAGAGTTATTAAATTAAATATTTTAAAACGATTAAATAAAGAGGTACCGCCGGCGAGAATAAAAAAGAGGTAAAAGAATAAGAAGAAATATAAAGAAAGAAATAAAAAACGAGAGTAAAAGAATAAATCTTTACTATTTAAATTAATACCGTTATTAATAAATTATTTATATCCGTTATTTATTTAAAATAAGTCGAGGTATTAAATATATATTTAATAACTCTAGTATTAAATTAATCTCTAGGATTAATATATAAATTAAATAAATTTAAATACCTTTTCTATTTTTTTCGATAGAATACGGGTTTACTACTTTATTAATAAAGAATAAACTAAATTTAGAAGTAATAATAAAGTATATATATATATATATATATAAATTATCTATAAGGCTAGCCCTATTAGAAAGAGAGGAAGAGAATAATAGAGAATAATCTCGGGCCTATCTTTTCCCTACCCTTCTCGTTCCTCTAGAGAAGAGAAGAGAAGGGAAAGTAATCTCTACTCTATTCTATAATATATCTAGACTTATAGAATAATTTTTAGAAAACTCTTCGTCGAGAGTATATTTATAATACCTAAGGCCGCTAGCGTAGAGCTAGTGGTTAAATAATAATATAAAAGACGTAAAATAGTTACGGGGTTTATTACTAGGTAGTTTTTAAATCCTAGATTTAATAGTAGAACTAATCTCTAAGGATTCTAATAAAACGGGGGAACGTTAACTCGATATAGAATTACTAAAAGTTAGAACCCCGCGATATTAAGGCTAGAACCCCGTATCGATAAATAATAATATTATAAAAGTAGCGGAGCGTAGGTATATATAACGTACTAGCGCTTTATAACGGGACGTAGGTATATATAATATATTATTACTTTATAATTACCTCTCTCTTTAGGCCCTAGTCCCTAGGTACCTAAATACTTTAATTAAAAAATATTTATTAAAAAACCTTTAAACCCCCTAAAGGAAATAAAGGAAAAAAGTTATCTAGTATAACGGCGTTACTATATAATAATCTAAATATAAGGCTACGTACCTAATCCTTTAATACCTATAGTACTAGTTACGGAATAGTATTTAATTAAATTATCGAAACTTATTAAAAAACCTTTAACCCTATAAAGGGATAAGGAAAAGAGTCTTCTAGTTTATACTATCGGTCCTATAGCGCTAATATTTAATACTAGTCGCGGATCGATATAAAACTATTTCCTATAGTATTATTATATAGTACTAGTAACGAAAGAGTAATACTACTAAACTACCCCTATTATATAATAGTACTAGTAATAAATAAATAGTATATTTATAAAACTATCCCTATAGCGCTAATATATAGTAATAATAACTAAATAAATAATGTTTTTTTCGTCCCTATAGTGTCATTATATATAATAATAACGGAGCGAAATAGTATACACTATCGTTCCTATAGCGCTTATAGTACTTATAATAATATAGTATATTAGATTATTCCTATAGTATTTATAGTACTAGTAGCGGAATAACGGTAGCTACTCTTACTATATACTCCTACTATACTATAAAAACACTAGTAGTAAAGTACTATATATAAGTAGTACAGCCTTAATATTATACCCGGAGATTAATAATAATATAACTACTATAGTAATAGTAGTAACTATTAATAAGAGTAAGGTAGCGGAGCGGAGGCGCGTATCGACGTATAATAATACTAAGGTACTTAGCGCGACGGTTTATTATATAAATAAACTCGCCCGCCTATTATTTTCTCTCTTCGTAACTCCTCTAGCCTCTCTCGTATATTATTACTCTAACTCTATAATAGTATTCTAGTATTATAACTAATATATAGATAATACTCTCGTATATATAACTTTTTTCTAACTCTATAAATATCTCCTATTTACCGATAGTATTAGTTTATTTATATTAATTTATTTTAGTTATAAATATATTAATAAATATAACTAGTCCGTTATTAGCGCGACTACGCGATATTAATTATAATAGTAGTTTATTACGCTTCGTAACTCTCTTACCGGGTTTATTTCTACTAATTTAATAATAATTATATTCGAGATATATCCCCTCTTTATATACTCTATTATATTAATCGCTACGGAATCGACTATTATATAAAAATAAGTTATAACCGTAAACTCTAAAGCGGTATATATTAATAATAATAAATTCCTAAGTCTTTCTAAAGGAAGGTAAAGAGGTTTATATATTAATATACTCGTATCGGTAATAGGACTCTTAAAGAAGAACGTAAACGTAATTTAATAAATAAAGAAATTATTTAATAGCGTAAAGTATATAATAAAACGATAGTAACTAGTAGGTAAACCTCTACTATAATCGCTAACCTATAAAATTAATTAACGGCGGCGAACTAACGTATTAAAGAATTAGAGGTAATGAATAAAATTCTCGAAAAAGAGGCCGAGAGTTTCCGTTAATATAAACGGGACCTAGAGAGTCCCGAGGAAAATAATATCCTTAAAGATTATACTAAAAAGACTACGTCTTCTTCTAGTAATTCCGATAATAATTAAATCTTTTATACGATATAATAACGATATCGAATTCTTTTTTTTCTTAAATCGGCGCTAGTTAAATTTACCTAGATATATTATTTAATAATATATTTTAGGCGTCTATATAGACTATATCTAAAATAAAAGTATTTTTATAAATACGATATCTTATTACTATTATATATAAACAGTTTAATAGTAAATTAAATTTAGTTATACCTTAAAACTATATAATAAGATTATAAATATAGAGGAGAATATCCGTTATATAAATATTAATATAAAAGTAGTAATATTTACTTTTAATATCGGCTCCGTTTACTCCGCCTTATTATTTTATACGGCTAGGTAACCTCTTTAACTATATTTATATATTTATATTTACTACCCGCCTATTTAAAGGCTTTAGTTAATTTATTAATATTAATAAACTCTTTATCTAGTAGTTATTAATTATATTCTTCGCTTTAATTAATTTATTTAACTTTATACTAGATACCTTTTTTATTCTTAACTTTATTAATTACCTCTATCGGTAAATCTGGAAAAATAGTTCTGTAAAATCGCTGCTTAATCGGTCTAAAATACGTATTTTACGTATTTCGTAGGTTATTAATAAACGAAATATAGCGTAGTAGAATATAATTAAATCTAATTTATCTTAGCTATATCTAAATTATATAAATAATAACGTATTACCGTATAGATAATAGTAGGGATAATCGAAGTATTAAAAGCGCGCTTCTTTAGATCTAGGCTAGATCTAGGCTAGATCTAGGCTAGATCTAGGCTAAAGCTAGGCCTAGATTTAGATAGTATCTCTAATTTCTTTATAAATATTATAGGTATACTCGGTAATATATTCGTAGACTAATATTCTTTTTTCATTATTATTTTAAAGGTTTTTACTAGTAGCCCTTAATTCCCGGGGCCCCGTATCGATCGTAAATTTAAAAGGAGGTTAAGGAATATATAGTTAAATACCGCGTTAAATAACGGTAGATATAATTAAAATATTAAGAGCGTAAGCCTTTAATAGCGAGTTTAGGGATTAAATAAAATCTAGGTTAAACTTAAAGAATATTTAGGCTAGATCTAGGCCTAGATCTAGGCTAGATATAATACTCGGTTTTTTATTATCGTATTAAATATAATAGAATAGAGGATTAGAATCGTAAGCGATAATAATATATTATAGTAAATATTATTATATATAAAATTATATAGAGGAGTAATAGGTTTTTTAGCTCCTACTCGAGCCTAAATATCTAACGACTTAAAAATATAAAAACGCTTCACTAAAATAACTAAATATTATATTCGTAATTATTTTAACCGCGCTTTTATTTAATATATATATTATCTTTTTAAATCGCCTTTATACTTTCTCTAGTATTATTACTAGCCGTAGTATTATTAATATTCTAAATACTATTATTATATCTAGGATTATTACCTCCGTTAGCGCCTTTTATACCCTCCGCGTTCGCCGTATTTATAATCTTAAATATATTTACTTTAAAATCCGCCTTCGATTTCCGCTTCCCCTTTATATACTCCTTAATTCTAATATTAATATATAATATATACTAAAATATTTCCTTTAACTAGGTTATTTAATACGCTCTCTTCGGTATTTATTTATATAACCCGATAGAGTAGAGGGGCTTATAAAATAATCATAATTATATATATAAGATTCAAGCCTACGCCTATCTGCCGCGTAAATCTAATTAAAAAATTAGGTATATTATTCTCTACTAGCTTACGATTATAATTAGTCTTTCGTATTAACGCGTATATAACTATAACCCTCGCTTTATCGGTCCTAAAGAATATTCGTATTTTAGGTTTAAACTCTTCTCGGATATACTATAGTAAAGAAAAGTTAATATTAAATACTATATTTAGAAAAGAGAACGTTATATTTAATATATTAGAAGAAACGAGTTTAGGCTCTTTTATACTAGAGATTTTAAAGAAGGGAAGGATTTACTTATTCTATTACTAGAACTATCTTAATAAATAAGGATATAATTAATATATTTACCTCTTTATATTTCTTGAAAATAAAGGCGATAATCTTAAATTTAGGGGATATCTTTTTAAATATTATATAATCTCTACCTAGGATATAATTTTCTTATATCCGACTATTATCTTTATTTATACTAGAGGCCGCGGCTATATCGTTAATTTACTTCTTATTAAGAGTTTTAAAGGAGATAACGAGGGTAGGTAGAAATCTATATAATCGGAGAACCCGTAGTATAATAGGTACTATATTAGAATAAACTAAAATCAAATACTAAAAACGTTAGTATAGGAAAGAGGTATTATAGTCTTAATATTCCTTTAGTAATTTTACCGTTATTAAAGCCTTTCTAGTATAATAATTTTTTAATTAATAATAATAGACCTAAATCGCGGCTAGAGTCCTAATAGGTAAATAACCGTAAGGTCTTTTTAATAAAGCTTCTTAAACGTTATAAGATATATCTAATTTAATTACTCTTCTTATATCGTAGTATCGAGGTATAAAGGAGTATATTAATAAGGATATTTATTACTTTAATAAATCTCTCTTATACCCTAGTTTTCTTATATATCGGGTAGTAGTACTCGTAGACTTTTTTAGGTTAATAAATCCGAAGCGTTAATAACCGAATTAATAATTATTTTAATAAATATCTTTTATAGTAGTCCGAGGGGCTATAATATCCTTTAGGTTTTAATTAATAATTATTCTAAATATAGTTATAAAATAGAAGTTATATTTAGGGCGAGTCTTCCTTATCTTTTAAAAAAGATAATATAAATCTTTATTTAAATTTCTTACCCTATTATATTCGCCTACGATTACGAAACCATACTAAAAATAATAGATTACTTCCTCTTTAGTCTCTTTTTTCGCTTACTTTATATAAAGATATTTATATTCTTCGTTAAAGACCTTATTAAAGGCTAACTATATCTACTATATAATAACTATATATAACGATATATTTACTGCGCTCGAGGAATTATACTACGTAGGGTTAATACTTTTTTACTTTTAAATTATATTACCTTAAGGTCCTTCTTATTATATATCGTCGCTAAACTCTTCGTCGCCCTTTTATTTATAATATAACCGTATTTCTATTACTATATTAATAACTACGAGTTATATCTTTAGGTTTTTAAGGTTAATTACCGATTTTAATTTATTAACCTAAATACCGAGATCGGGCGGCGGGATAAGGAATAATTTAGGTTTATTAATTAATATAATATAAATAACCTCTAAACCCGGTGAATATGGATATTCGTAGAATTATTAATTCGTAGGATATTTAGAGCCCGTAGGAGCGTTTTTATAATAATATTAAGGTTTTATTAATTACTCCTTTTATTTATATTAAATCTCTACTTATTTCCGGTATAAATAGCGATGGAATACGATAGCGCCTATAACTTCATAAGTCTTTATATAATTAGAATTAATTAGGGAGCTTAATAAATAAAATTATAAACTTTATATTTTTTATATCTATTTATATAGTCTAGACGAATATTATAGTATTTTAAATCTTCTTCGTTATTTAATATAACTATAAATATATAGAGCTACTATTAGTAATAATTTAACTTTAGTATTCTAGGAATCGTTATTATATTATTACCGCGAGAATTATTAAGGTAGGCGATTTTCGCGAATATAATAACGCGTTCCTATATATTATCGTGAATATATTCGTATAAATAGTTATTATTAAGTTTTTTAAAGCTAGGAAAGTAATTAATAAATATAATACTACTAAAGAAGATATCGATTAACTATTATTTATATATTATAATTAACTTTACCTTCTCTTCTTTAACCCCGTTATTATCTTTATTATTACTAGTAGTTAATTCGGAGGATTCTTTAAATACGAATTTATTCTTTTAGTTTAATTACTCGGAGGACTCCTCTAAAGGCTCGGGGGATTTATAAGACTTTTTAAATAAAAACTTCTTCGGAGGTTATTTCTACGGTAGTAATAATAAATCGTCTTTATTATTATTAGAGCCTAAAAGCTTCGTCCGGCTCTTTAGCCTTTTCGTTATTAATAAATAAATTAGGTCTTAATAAAAAGTATTAAAAAAAGGGTAATATTTTAAAGTTATAAAGAAAAAAGGTTAGTCTCGAAGTAAAAAAAACGGGAAGTAGTAGATAAATACGAATATATTTTTAATATTAATTTCTATAGTGGCTCCTTTTTTTCGAGCTCCTTCGGGCGCGATAATAGGTTTTTATTTATAATATATTAAATACCTAGAAGAGGGAAGAACGGAGGAGGAAAGGAATAGGTTTAAGGTCCTAATAAAGGTAAATTTATCTCTTAAATTAGATTTATATTAGAGGATAGAGGATATAGTTAATTAAAGTTATTATTTATAATAAACTTATTTTTTATTAAGTTTATACCCCGGTTCTAGAAATATTAAATATTATTCTATAGGTCCCTATCTTCTAAAATATTTATATAATACGCGTCCTCCTCCGTTATATAGAAGAGATAATCGAGTATCGAGTCCGCTATAAAGTAACGAGTTATTTAATATCCCTAGAGTAGCGCGAATTATAAATAAATTATACTAAATTCTTCGTCTAGTAGATACGCGGAGATTATTAAAAACCGGATCTCGTATATAAAATTCCGTAATATAAGCTGGCTTAGTATATAGTCGATCTTAAAGATTTAAAAAGGCCGAAAAGAGGAAAGATTATAAACGGTATTAGTTTTTTATTTAAGAAGAGTATCGTTCGAGCCGGTTACTACTATTATTTAACTTTATAAATTAGGAAGTAATACGTTATTAAAGTTATTTTTAATTTTAATTACCTAACTAGAGTCCTTCTAATATATAATAATATCGATATATATTTATTCGCCGAAGCCTAGATAGCTTTAGACCTCGATTTACTTTTTAAAATTAAATATTAAATATTTACCTTATTAGGTTCTTTCTATTTTAAGCGCGTCTTTATAATTCCGTTAATATTTAAATATATCCCTTAGATAGCGATATTTATTAATAAACTCTTTAGCTCGTAGTAGTATATCGCTAATATTTATATTATGAGTTAATACGGGTATTCTTTTAATATCCCGGATAATCTAGTTAACTTTAAATGGCTTCGTATTATATTTAAATAATACGCGCCGGGGCCGTAGCGCGATAATAATAATAAATAAATAAATTTAATAATGATTATAGAGTAAGGAGGGTATAATAATTCGTATAATTTAGATAACTAGTTATAGTAAGGTATAATAAATTTTATAATAAATTAAATTAGATCTAGCCTAATATACTATAAATATCGGGCGATATTTAGATAAGATTATTAAAAGGATAAAATAATAGGTAAAAAGGTCTTTAGGTTACTATATACGAGTATATTTAAAGAAGTCGTCTTTAAAAGAATAGTTAATATTTAATATTTAAACCTATATATTAACCGCTTATACTATTATAATTTTATATAATATAATTATTAGACTATATTAGAAACAGCCTAGAGTACGGTTTATAATATAATTAATATCGTAACTAACGGATTTCTAGGTCTTATATAACGGGCTTAAATAAGAATAAGTATTAAGAGGTAATAAAGAAGAGCGTTTATATATATAATATATTAGTATTAAGCTAGCCTTCTAGCGCCCTAGATCTAGCCTAGATCTTATTTAAATTTGGCCTAGATTTAACCTAGGTTTAGGCTAGATCTAGATTAAAGCCTTTATATATTATTAAATAAAAATAGTTTCCTATAGATTAAGGGTAGATTATATAAAGTTTTTAATATTATTTTCGCGCTCTCGATAGTTAAAACTATATCCGATAATAATAAATTATTCTCCGTCCGCGGCCCTAATTATAATAAAGTACCGGAGATAATAATAATTAAAACGGAAAACCTAATTAATCTTTCGACTTCTAGCGAAGATATTAAAGGGACGAAATATTCGGAGGAGGATATAACTCTACTCGATAATAGTTATAATGATTTATTTAACTTTAAAGGACTACTAGAGAATACTTAACCGGTATTAAATATAACTAACTTATTCTTATTAAACTTTATAAAGGACTCGGCCTATATTCGTTACTTTATTAATGATAGTAGTAGTAAGAAATTAAATAAGACTATTAAGATAATTAAGACGATAATAATATTAGTTATTAAAAATATCTATATACCCTCCTTAGAATATAATAATTCTTCGGAGTAATATTCGTTATCGTTTAGTAGGCTAGTCTCGGCGTCGATATCTTTCTCGTCTAATAATTAGGATAAAGCTATTATTATTAATATATAAAAAGAGGCTATATTTAACGCCGAGGTAAATAATATAATTTTATTACCTTAGAAATAGAACGTAGATAAAGTATTAAAGATAATAAAGGTATTAAATTATTTATTATCTTTAATAAATATTATTAAAGAAGCGGGAATAGTCCCTAAGACTTTAAAGAAAACTATTAATATATTAATCCTATTAAACTACGTTATTTTAAAGAGAATTAAATCCTTTACTTTAATTTCTCGCCGGTTAATCTTTATAACTTAATAACGCTCCTTTAGGTTAAAGAAGTCCGTATTATTTCTTAAAGAAATACGGACTTCTTTAATTTAAAGGAGTATTATTAGGCTATAAAGATTAACCGGCGAGAAATTAGAATAAAGAATTTATAATTCTTTAATCTTTTTAAATATAAAGTATACTTTACCCCTAATAATAATAAATATAACGTTTATTATACCGTCCGTATCTTAGGTCTCCCCTCCGATACTATTATAATAAAGTTTTTAAAGAAAGTTCGAGGTAATATAATATTTAATACGAAATTATTAGATATTAAAAGTATTACTAATAATATAACTAGGCTCGTTATATTTCTTTATAAATATATAATTATAGTTTATAAAGAGTACGCCTAATAGTATCCGATTTCCTTTAATAGTTTTATAGCCCGAATCGAAATTATATTAACTCCGATTTAGCCTATCCCGATTAATTAATAAAAAATTATTAATGATAGAACTACGCGTTATTTTAAAGTATATAATTTTCCTTATATTATTACACTAGTAATATTAAATAAAGAACTAGCGGTCTCTTAAATAATTAAATTTAACGCGGTCGAGAGTATAAATATAAATAGTAATAATATTTTAGATTTATACTTTTCTTCCGTCTATACTACTAGATAGGTTTCTATATTATTTAATTATACCCGTCGATACGAGGGCTATATCGTTATATTCGTATTAAATCTGTATACTCAGCCTCTAAAGACCCTTCTCGATAATAATAATAATTAACTCGCGGTTATTAATTATCGGTAAAATATTCCGTTTATTTTAAAATAACTAAAAGGGTAAACTCTCTCCTACGCTTTTATAATTTAGAGCGGCGATATAATTTAAAGTTTAGGCGGGGGCTACGCTAGCGATAACTCTTAAAGTAATAAGAATAATAATAATTAAAAAGGGGGTATAAATAAAGGCGAGGATAATAATAAATAAAATAAAAATAAAGGCGGCGGTAATAATAATAATACTCGCTCGGGTAATAAGGAATCGCTATTTATATCGCCTATAATTATAACTTACGAGGGCCGGACGGTTTTAACCGGTAATAATCTCTAGCTATCCACTCCGATACCTATAATATAAATATTAACTATAGATTTTTTCGGTATTAATCGTAGGGGGAAAGTAAAAGGGTTAAGAGTAAAGATATATATTATAGGCTTATAGGGAGGTTTAGTAAAGATATCGTCGACTTTAATATAAATAAAACTAAAGTATAAAGAGCTTAAAGAGTTTAAAAATTCTATTAATAATAAAGCCGCCGTTATTACCTACCCGCTTTAAGGTATAAATAATATCTTACTATTAATAACCACCCTATTCGAATATTAAAAGTATTATATATTAATTATTTAGTAGAGGAGTTTAAAAGGTAGGCCTTATATTAATACTATTTTAAATATTATTCGCCCCGTCGTTATCTTCCCCTTTATCGTCCTCGGAATTAAAGATCTTTAATATCGTTTACTTTTAATTAATAATATAATCTATATATTTATATCCTTAAGTCGAGGGTAGTATATTCTTTAACGATTAAAAGAACGGTATTTCTTTCTTCTTTATAGAAGTTATAGATATATTAAATAATATATTCGTAAACTAATATTTCTTTTCCGTTATTATTTTAAAGATTTTTACTAGTAACCCTTAACTTCTAGGGTTTTATATCGATCGTAAATCTAAAAGAAAGTTAAGAAATATATAATTAAATACCGCGTTAAATAGCGGTAGATATAATTAAAGTATTAAAAGCGTAGGCCTTTAATAACGAGTTTAGGGATTAAATAAAATCTAAATTAGGTCTAAAAAGTATTTAAAGAATATCTAGGCTAAATCTAAACCTAGATCTAAACTAGATATAATACTCGGTTTTTTATTATTATTCCTAAATATAATAAAGTAAAGGATTAGAATCGTAAACAATAATAATATATTATAATAAATATTATTATATAGAAAATAAGTATTATTATATAAAAAAATATATAGAGGGGTAATAGGTTTCCTAGCTCCTACTTAAGCCTAAATATCTAATAATTTAGAAATATAAAAAGGCTTAACTTAATTAACGGCGGTTTATTCTTATACCTATTTACTTTAACTACTTTTCCTCCCTATATATATAATATTATCTTAAATAGTATTTTCTATATTAATAATAAACGCCGCGATATTATTAATATTCCTAGTATTATTACTCCTTCTAGTATTATTACCTCCGTCGGCGCCTCCTACGCCTCCTATATTCGCCGTATTAATAGTTTTAAATACGTCCTCCCTAAAATCTATCTTCGATTTACGCTTTATATTTATATACTCCTCGATTTCGGTATTAATATTTAATATATAATAAAATACTTCCTCCTTCTACCTTATTTAATATACTTTCTTCGGTATTTATTTATATATCCCGATAAAGTAGAGGGGCTTATATAAAATAACTATAATCGTATAAATTAAATTTAAGCCTACGCCTATTTAACGTATAAATTTAATTAAAATATTAGGTTTATCCTTCTTTAGTAATATACTATTATAATTAGTTTTATATATAAAGATATATTTAGCCGCGTCCCTCTTTTTATCGGTCCTAAAGAATATTCGTATTTTAGATTTAATCTCCTCTCGGATATATTATAATAAATGAATATTAATATAAAAGGGTTGGCTAGAAAAGAGAAGGCTAAATTTAATAAAATAAAAAAAGCGAGTTCGGGTTTTTCTATATCGGAGATTTTAAAGAAAAGAAGGATTTACCCGTTCTACTACTAGAACTATCTCGGTGAATAAAGATATAATTAATATATTTACCCCTTTATATTTCTTAAAAAAGGAGGCGATAATCTTAAGTTTAAAGAATATCTTTTTAAATATTATATAGTCCCTACCTAGGATATAATCTTCTAGTATCCGACTATTATCCTTATTTATATACCGGTTCTCGATCTCTTTATTAATCTACTTTTAATTATATATAGTTAAAGAGACGGAGAGATAAGGTAAATAATTATATAAACGGAGGAGCCGTACTACTATAAATACCTAATTAATATTAACGTTAGTCGGGCGGTCGGGACGATTCCGTATAAACGTAATATTATACTAATTATCGTCTTAGTAAATTTATCGTTCTACGAGTTTCTCTATTATTAAATCCTTTTAACGGGCGACGAGGGTTACGTAATATACTTTATAATTATAAGGAAAATTAGTTTTAAGGATATTTCGGTAGAGCTTTTTAAATTTAATAAAATTATAACCTTTTTAATTATTCTTTTCGTACCGCCGTATTAAGAATTTAGGAAGTAAATTCCCGAATATATTTATTATATTATCGAATTCTTATAATCGATCGCTTAAACCTTAGTATTTAGTAATAGTATTAATAAAAATCTTTAGGCCGGCTAGTCTAAAGGGGTAATATTTATATTTAAAATCGTTCTAGGAAATATTATATATAATATCTATTAGGGTTATAATATCTAGTGGATTAAAATTAATAATCGTTCCGGATATAATTATAAACTAGAAATAATATTTAAAGCGAGTCTTCTTTATTATTTAAAGAGGATTTTATAAATCTTTACCTAGATTCTTTACCCTATTATATTTATCTATAATCGCGAACCCGTATTAGAAATAATAGATAATTTCCTCTTTAACTACTTTTTTTTTATTCTTTATAAAGGAGTATTTATATACTTTATTAAAGACTTTACTAGTAGTTACCTATAATTACTATAAAGTAAATATAAATATAAAAGTATTTACTTCGCTCGGGAGATTATATTACGCGGCGTTAATAAATTTTATACCTTTTAATAATTTTACGTCGGAGTTATTCGGGTTATATATTATCTATAATTCTTTAATCGTTTATATATTTATTTAATAGCTAGACTCGGTATTATTATAATAAATAATTATAAACCGTACCTTTAAGGCCTCGAAGTCGATTATTAATAATATTTTAATACTTTAGATACTAAGATTAATTAACGGGGTAAAGAATAATATATACCTATTAACTAACCTAATATAAAAAGCTTCCGAGTCTAGTTAATATAGATATTTATAGAACTATTAATTCGTAGGATATTTAGAGCCCGCGGGAGTATTTTCGCGGTAGTATTAAGACTTTACTAACTACTCCTTCTACTTTCGTTAGATCTCTACCTATTTTTAATATAATTAAAAATAAAATACCGCGGAACTTATAACTTTAAAGATTTATAGGTAAATAAAATTAATCGCGAAATTTAAAAAATATATTAGGAGGCTTTACTTTACCTAAACTTATTTCGTCTCTAATAATAATACTAAATTATCCGAAGTCCCCTTTATAGAATAGTATAACTATAAATATATAAAGTTACTATTAATAATAGATTAACTTTAGTATTCTAGGAATCGCTATTTTATTATTACCGCGAGAATTATTAGGGTAGGCGATTTTCGCGAATATAATAACGCGATCCTATATATTATCGTGAATATATTTATATAAATAGTTATTATTAATTTTTTTAAAGCTAGGAGGAGGGTAATTAATAAATATAATATTACTAAAGAAAATATCGATTAACCGTTATATTATAATTAACTCTACTTTCTTTTCTCTAACCGCGTTATTATTTTTATTATTACTAGTAGTTAATTCCGAGGATTCTTTAATTATAAATTTATTCTTTTAATTTAGTTATTCGGAGGACTCCTTTAAAGATTTAGAGGATTCGTAAAGCTTTTCGGGTAACGATTTCTTTAAAGTTTATTTTAGTAATAATAGTAATAAATAATCTTTATTATTACTAGGGCCTAAGAACTTCGATAGGTATTTAAATCTTTTCGTTATTAATAAAAGAATTAGATCCTCGTTAGAGATATTAAAAAAACGGGTATATTTCGAAGTTATAAAGAAGAGAGGTTAGTCTCGAAATAAAGAAAACGGGAAATAATAAATAGATACGAATATACTTTCGGTATTAATTTCGGTAGTAACTCGTCTATTTCGGGCTCCCTCCGGCGCGATAATAGGTTTTTATTTATAGTATACTAAATACCTAGAAAAGACTAGAACGGAGGAGGAAAAGGATAGATTTAAGATCCTAATAAAAGTAAATTTATTTTTTAAATTAAATTAAATATTAGAGGATAAGGGATATAGTTAATTAAAGTTATTATTTATTATAACCTCGATTTTCATCGAATTTATACCTTTATTTAAGAAATATTAAATAGTACTCTATAAGTTATTATTTTTTAAAATACTAGTATAATACCCCTTTATAATATAATAAATAAGGTAATCGAAGCTTAGGTCTACTATTAAATCGCGAGATACTAAATAATCCTAGAGTAGTAAGAATTATAAATAAATTATATTAAGTTCTTTAGGTAGTGGATATAAAGAGATTTTAAAAAACCGGGTCTTATATACGAACTTCCCTAATATATATTAGCTTAGTATATAGTCGATCTCGAAATCTTTAAACGAGCGAAGTAGAAGAGGATTAAAAGTAATTCTCGGTTTTTATTTAATACGAAGATTACTCGAACTAGCTACTACTACCGCTTAACTTTAGAAATCCAGAGGCGGTATACTACTAGGTTTACGTTTAATCTTTAATAATTTATTAGAGCTTCCCTAATAAATAATAATACCGATATATATTTTTTCGCCGAAATTTATATAACCTTAAATTTAGATTTAGTCGCTAAACTTAATTATTAAATATTAACTCTACCGGACTCTCTTATCTCTAAACGCGATTTTAGGGTTCGGTTAATTCTTAAATATATTATTTATAAAGTAATATTACTCTACGAGCTCTTTAGCTTATTAAAATACAATATTAATAATATAATAATAAGTCGGCGTATATATACCTTTTATATATATAATAATCTAGTTATCTTTAGATAGTTTTCCGTTATAGTTAAATAATAAAAGGGGTTACTATAGTACTATAATAGTAATAAATAAATGGATTTAATAATAATTATATAGCTAGAAGGGTATAATAGTATATATAATAACTATAATAACTAATTCTAGTAAAGTATAATAGATTAGATAGTGAGTGTACCTAGATCTAGGTTTAGATCTAGTTAAAATATACGAGTTAAGAGCTTAGGCGTTAGCTTTTACGGGTATAATACCCGAGATTTCGTCTCCTAATATAAGGCCACGCGAATATTAAATTATCCGAGGTTTACCCGGCCTATTTAAGGCTCTATTTTAAGAAGTAATATTTATATATTATTTAATAAAAGAGAAGTAAAAGAGTACTAAAAGAGATTAATATTAGATAATATAATACCTATATAATAAGACCTTTAATCCAGTCGAGTTTTAAGAGATATATATATCTTCGTATTATTAAATCCACGAATATCGTTTTTAATAATTTAAATTCCGTGAAAATCATTTTAAAATAAATATTTCGAATATTAATATCCTATATCGTTTATAATTTTATACTAAAATTAATAATCTACTTAATTACTATTTTTAGCGTCGGTTATATATATTTCCCTAGCCCTTTCCACCCGTAGAACGAATATTACTTATATTAGAACTATTAAAATTATATATGAATCTATTATAGTAAAATCTTTCGGTACTGTTTATTCAAATTAAACGGTTTTATTATAGTATATATCGAGTCTATAACCCGAATACTATCGCTAGCGTAATTATCTTAATTAAATAGGAGTTAGTACTATAAACCTATAAAATAAAGGACGTTAATATTTATAAAATATAAATTTTAATATTAATTTCTTACTTAGGTAGTCTAGGGTTAAGGTTTACCGAGATCTAACTTAAATCTAGCCTAGATTTAGCCTAGATTTAGGTAAACTTTAATAACTTAACCTAAACGCGTCCGAGTTTAAAATAATAACTTTATTTATAAATATATAAAACCGCGTTCCTAATAAATATTCTTTTCTTAAACTTTCTACTTCTAATACCGGATAACGCGAAGTATATAATAAAACGACTATAGTACGACTAATATAATTTCTTTTAAGCGAAGAATTACTCGGGCTTATTACGATATTTAAATATATATAAAGGGCCTTAATCTAAACGTAGGAAACTAGTAAATATCTTTAACCCTACTAAAGATTAAACGGGCTTTATATTTATTTAATACGAAATCTTTTAATTCTAGGAGCTACCTACGCCTAGCGGTAGTAGGTTAAATACGGATTAACTAGTAGAATTTTATACTATTTATTATAATATAAATAAACCGCCTCTTAAATATCTAGGGATTAATAAAGATAATAATAAAAATATTATTACCTAGGAGTTTATATAAGTATATTAATAATTTATCTAGGCCCTCGTTTACTTTGATAGATATACTAGAACCGGCTATAATACCTTCCTCCGCGATTATATTATTTATCTCCTTTAAAAGCCTTTTATTTATATCTAATTCTCTTTATACGGAATCTTTTACCGACTTTATAGGGCGAGACGCCGGCTTTATTATAATAATATATATAAAACTAGATCGCGCGTAATACTAAAAACGTCGACGAAATACTTTATAATTAATAATAGTGAAAGATATATACTACCCGTTCGGTAATAAAGTTAGTTAGACTATTACTTATTTATTTTCCGAATACTATATAACTAAAACGAGTATTAACGTATACCTTAAATCTATAGAAATTAAAGTAAATTAGAAGAAGGAGGTAATTTTCCGTAATATAGAATAATATCGGTAACTAGTAGAATATAATATTTAGTAGGGTATATATAATAATAGTTAGATAATCGATAATCTCTGTATACCCAGCGAGATCAATTATTTTAATAATTTATATTTCAAATTATATTACCGTAATATTATTAAGATTATCCGTTTTTTCCTCGGTTATAAACCGTTTAAAAATAATCTAGTATATATACCTATAAAGATCACGAACGATAGTAATAATAAGGTAGTTAATAAAATATATATTAATACTTAATAGTAGGAAATATAACTATAAATCTCTATTAAAGGTATTATTATCCCTTTTATACTATCGTCCGACGAGATAATAATAATTTAATATTATAACGACCTTTCCCTTTAACTAGTATATATAATTATCGGGAACCTCGACTATACGACGCGTAAAGTTTAGAAACGACCTAGCCTAGTTCTCCTAGGTTTAATCCCTTATATTAAAAACGGAAAGGAATTCGGTGATTATATATAATTAAATATCTATTATCTCGCGCTAGGGCGTATACTCTAGTGTATACATAACCGTTATTATTTATTTAAATAATATACTAAAATAACTAAAATAATTAAAGACCTAGTAATATAAGGGATTAATATTATATACGCGGATAATTAACCCCGAAGATACTATTTAATAATTATATCGTTTATAACCGACTATCTAAAGTAAATTTTAATAATAAGGGTAAAATAAAATCGTTAGTATCTAATATACTTAGTCCCGTTTAATAAATAAGGGGAGTTAACTAGGACGTAGGAACCACGGACCTACGAATATATATATTAAAGAATAAAAGTATAGAGGAGAGATCCCGACCTCGCTAAAAATCTAATAATTATTTACGACGTTAAAAATTTCGCCTAGCGTTATTATCTAGTTAATATCTATATTATTTTTATTATTAATATATTATACTAGCTTTTAAAAGGAATTATTATAAAATTAATTAACTAGATTCGGGATTTAATTAAAGACTACGTAGTTCTTATAATTATTAAATAAATAAAGAAAGGGGTAGTTAGGCCGAAGAAATCTTTAAAGTAATTAATAGTAGAGATTAAATTAAATTACCGTTTTCGCTAGGTACTAGGTTTCGTAGGGTTAAAATTATTTAAAAACTTTAGTAAAGTAAAATAATAGAGTAGTAATAAATAAAAAGCGATATTATAATAATTAATAACCGTCGTTACCCCTTTATTTATTAAGCGCGTACCGGTTACCCTATATTACGTACGGGTTATATTTAACTTTATTATATTTACCTAATATACGTTTTATAACGGCGATACTTTATAATATATATAATATACGCTCTACTATATTTATAAATTAAAGGTAGTCTTCCGTAAATATTAACCGAGTAATAATTCGGACCTAGATTTAGAAGACCCTACCGATCGATATTTTAATATATTAAAATTATACGCGATAACGTATTACGCTAAATATATTCGAAGATATAGGAGTACCTAGAACTTCGATATTTATTATAAAGAGGTGGTTTATAGGTTTCTCCTTAAAGAACCCTTTTTATAAATAAATAAAACTAATAAATTCGAGACGTAATTACTACGGTATAATATTATATACTATAATATAAGGGTTATATAGGAAGTTATAATAATACTTTCCGCTAAACCTACCGTTATTCCTAATAATAAAATAGAATAATAGAATACTCGGTCGTATCGAGAGAAATTAGATTTAAATAAATATATACTTATTCTTAATAAGGATACACCGTTATACTACGGTATATAGGTACTAGATATTAATTATTATCGCCTAATAATTACGATAGCGAGGGTTTTTTACTTTAATACTAAAGATCTTATCGACGTTATAGCGGTATTCGTACGGGAGAGCCGTAAGAAATAGGATAGAAATCCGGGCTCTATTAAAGATTAACGGAGATAAAAGACGGATCTTAATTAGGCGGGAGATATATATATTTTTATATATCGATTATTAATATATTAAGTTCGTAATAATAAGGAGAGTCGGAATTTAGGGCGATTTATAAAGAGATTAATTTATTATACCCCTAACTTTCGTTCTACTAGTAAGCCTTATAATAATTATATCTAGATTAATAACGAAACGACTCGCTTATAAAGTTAAGGCGAGACCGAGTAGGAGGCCCTTTATATAATAATCGGCCGGCTCGAGTTAATTATTAATATTTATAACCACGAGCGACTAAACGATAAAAGTAAATATAGAGTATATATTAATACGTTAATTACTCTATATCGACTAAAGAATAACGGGAGAGTTAATAATACGTATAGGATATTCGAAGTAAAGTATATCCTAACTAGTAGAACGAAAAGACCCCGAGAACTATATAATTATCGCCTCTTCGAAATATAGGATATTATCCGGAGTAAATATATAATATCTATTAAACAGGAAGGATATTATTATATAAATAATTTTATCGACTAGGATTAATATAATACTATTTATAATCCTAATTTTATAACGAAAGATATTAAGGTAGTAGATTAATTTATAGAGTAAATATAATAACTATATATCTATAAAAAATCACCGTCCGCGATAATATATTTATTATACCGCTTAATAATACGTATACCCCGGGCTCTTATTTAATAGTAGTACTATAACCGTATAGCGGCTAATAATAATAACGAGAGCAACGGGTTTAGTATAGAGATGAATTATAATTAAAGTATAAACTCGATTAATAGTAGTTAATAGGAAGAGAATTAAAGGGTCTAAACTAAATAGGAGATTTATTAAATAAAAATTCTTAAGATATTACTTTTATAGAATTAAATAAAAAAAGGAGTAAACTTTTAAATTAGCCTTTATTATCTAGCGCTCCTTCGGTATATATTTCGCTAATAGAAATAAGAGTATTTAGTTTATAAATAAAGATATTATAACTTATCTTTTATAAGATTTATCTCGGTCTACCCTCTACTAAACTCGTTTTAATAGACGGCCGCCGTTTCTAATTATATTTATAACGCCTTTATACTCTTATAATTTATAATATTATATAACCCGAATTCGGTATTCGGATTAGCCTTAGCCTAGATCTAGGCTAGATTTAGTCTAAACCTAGTTTAGATCTAAACTAGGGCTAATCCGACGCGTATTTATTTATTATTATCGCGCGTATAATTCTACCCTCTTTCCTATATATTAAAATAAACCTATTCTATATCTCGACTAGTTAGTATACTCTATATTACCGAATAATATCTAAGTCTATATATATACGACGTAGTAATATATTAAACGGTAAAATTAAATTAAACTATACCTCCTATATATCGTAATACGGCCTTAACTAGTTAAAGAATTCATAATAATAACTCCTTCGATAAGGCTAAAGGTTAATTTTAATAATAAATTATATTAATACTCCTAGAGTAAATCTCGGCTATAAATAATTTACCTATTCCGATATACGAGTAATAGTATATATTAAGAATACGTTAATTATAAGTCCTTTTAGTATATATTAATTAATATTAACTATCGATAAGGACGAAGAAAGTATATACGGAGGTAAAGAGGTCGATACCGAGGCCGATAACGATAATATTAGGCTTCCTACCCCGAAGCGACGGAAAACGGATAATATATCTCGGTTAAGCGGATTAAATAGGGCCACGCTATATATATATATATATATTTTATATAGGAGTTAGTAATATAACTAATCTTTCTATAATCTTTATCGTTTATCGGCCGTTATATATCCTCGTCCTCGTCCTACCCTAGCTCTTATATATATAGACTAGGAGATATAAGGTCTTCTAATAATATATTATATAAACCTTTAACGAAACGCTACCGTAATTACGACGCGTTATAATTAAGAAACGAGTCGTTACTATTATAGGCGGGCGTAGGACGTCGTATTAAATCGGTATTATATATTTAAAGCCATAAAGTCGTTCTCTAGTATATAAGATAAATAATATTAATAACCCTCGTTACGGGATATAGGGACTCGGGATATAACCTATAAATAAACTCTAATAAAAAAAGCGAAATTAACGCTTTAATTTAGAAACTCTAACGGAATATTATTAATAAATATAATAAGGCCCTCGGGCTAAAGAATAGGGTAATAAAGAAGACTCTAAATCTAACGGAGGCCCGAGAGGTATTAGTCTACCGGGTTTAAACTAAAGATATACTAATTAAAATTAATTATTTAATTATATCGGTAATTACCGCGCCTTAATAATAATAAGGGTTCGATAAGTCGTAGTAATATACTATACTTTTTCTATAATAAAACGAAGTATTAAAGAGATAATTACTACTAAAATAAAGAATAAAAGATGAATATATAATTATAATAACGATATAAGTTTTAATATTTCCTTATTAAGATTTAATATTAATTATCGATAAACCTAAACTATTTTACCGCTTTTTTAGAGATCTAGTAGTAAAAGCTATAATTTTATTATTCTTTTAATCGGACCTAGGTTAACTAGGAACTCGTAATAATACTAAATATATATTTAGGCCCTTAACGGGAATTATAATAATTATAGTCTACGTTATAATTCATTATATTATTAAAGAATATAAAATAAGGAAGTAAATACGGATTAAATTCGAAGGCGAATATATTAAAAGTAAATTAAACTCGACCCTTTTCTTTATATCTCTTAATATTAATATAAAGTAATATAAAGCTATAGATTTAAATAGGGGAGACGTAGGAGGAATAAATATCTATATAATAAAGTATAATAATAAAGGCTTTATCGGGTAGGATTAACTAAGAAATAGGAAGAAAAGAGATACTAGTAGATAATATAAACGATTTCGTCCATAAATAGAAAAATAGAATCGATAATTTAGTCGGTTATAAAGGTTTCCGTACTATATCTAACTATCTCCTAATTATTAATAAAACTACTATAGATTCGCCGGCTCCTCGATAATATAATATATAAAAGGACGAGATAAATACTATAGAAAGAGATAGTATAAAAGAAAGAAGTACTAATAAATCTCGGAAAAATAAATTATTTATTTTTATAAGGGTAAGTATTTCTCCTATTCTAATAAAACTAAACTAGCGGACGAGGTACTAATAAGAACTCTAATTTATTAAATAATATTTAACGAGATATAAAAAGAGGTAGAGCCTTTATATAGTCTATTATTAATCCTCGAATACTAATATAATTATCTAGGCGGATACTCGAGTAGCTTCGTTTAATAAATCGGTAGAAGACCGGGGTAATAATATATATAGCGTAAAGAGCCTTATAAATCGCGAAAAGTATAATATTATAATATTATACTTATTATAGATATATACTAATACTATATACTAAATAGTAACTACCGGTCTTTATCGTGTAAAAACTTAAAGATATTAAGCCTAACGAATAGATTAATTCCTTTAATATTAATAAGAATCCTACCGAGCCTATACTATATATATTTAAGTTCTCTATTATATACGAAGGCTTCCGAAAAAGATTAAAACTTAAGAAAAAGGAAAAGAAAATAATATAATAAAAAGAACGGGGTTAAGATTATATAATAGACGATACGCGTATATAAAATATAGTACTCGAGACTATAAAGAAGGAGAGGTATATTATTCTAATATAAACTACCTAGGTTAATAACCCGGACGATAAATAAGAGATAGATTATATATATAATAAACTATTCTTATAACTAAAGATAATAACGGCCTAAATCTAGCCTAGATTTAACCTATATCTAGGCTAGATCTAGGCTAGATCTAGGTATAAGTTAGTTTACGAGAATAAATAGTAACGGTTTTTTAATAAACGGATTTTAAGATATCTATAACTCCCCTATAATATAACGAGTAGATAAAGTAGAATATATATTAATTAATCAATATATGTATAAAGATCTAAATACGATAACGATATTAAAGGCGCTAACGGTAATGATTATAATAATAATACTATTATTACCTAAAGTATAAATAGTATATTTAAAGTACTATAGAATAATATTAAGGATTATCCATTTATTATTATTTGCCCGTTAAGTATTAATTATACTAGAATCAGCTATATAAGTATATTTTGGGTACTAAATATACTAAAATTAGTTATATAATTATATTTTAGTTATATAATATACTTAGAATACGGGATATAAGCAGATACGCATTTCCAGTATTTTATATAATTTCGGTACAAAACACGCAAAAATCGGGGTTTCCGGACTTGCCGATGTCTTCTACCTCCTATAATTTATTATTATTAATAAATTCGGGGGTTTATATAAAAGATTCCGCCGTATTAATATAGTCGCGAAGATAATATAATTTAAGTAACGATATATAAAAGGTATTATAGATTCTATATATAGAAAGTAGTAATAAATAGTAAATTTATACTCTTATTTTATTAATAATTTTAAAGGGCCCTATAAACTTATAGGATAATTTTTTATTTAGGCGCTTTTACTTTAAATTCTTTATTATTAATATAATTAAATCGCTAACCTTATAACTTTATAGTTTATATATTTTATTATACTATTTAATTTAATATTTAATAGCGCTTTATAGGCGCTTTATAACTTTATCCCTTAGAGTTTATAATTATTATATTTTATTATTTATAACTAGTACCCTTTTTTCTTTAAAATCGTCCTCGACTTCTTAACGAATTTTAGGATAGTAACCGTATATACGGAAGAATAACGTCGTTCCGACGACGGTACTCTAATTATTATTTATTAAGAATTCTATTATAAATAGTAATCTAGCCTAATTAATTTATTTATTATTAATAAATATACGTAAATAGTACTCTAATACCTAATTTTAATACTTTATTTATTTATCTATTTAAGGGTAAAAGGTAGTATTTAAATATCGTTTAATTTTTAAATAAAAATATATAACCGACTAAAAGGCGCTCGTAAAAATAAAGCCTCTATTATTAACGATACTATTAAATATATTATAACGGTAAATAATTTTAGAATAAAATACTTCCGCTAGCTAAATAATATTAATTTTAATAATTATAAATATATACCTAGTTATTTTAATAAATCGATTTATAACGATAAAGATAGTGTTATAAACGGTACCTCTATATTTACTAGGTAGTAAATTAGTTATAAAATCTATAGAAATCTCTTTCTAAGATTAAATAATAATAGGAAGCGAATTTAATTCGCTATATAAGCGATATCGCGGCGCCTTCGTCCGTTAATATATATCGTAAATTTTAATATAGTCCGTAACTTACTTTAGGTTACCCTCCTAGAAGAATTTTCGGGTAAATAATTTATACGACTTCGTAGCGCTAAAGTAACTTATTAAAGGATTATTATAATATTTTTTTATAAATTATTCCTTTAGAGCTTTATGCTTTAATATATAAAGGCGACCGTTATATCTTAATAGTCCCTCGGAGTTTATAGTTTATATTATTCTTTATATAACGATAGTTCTTTAATATATTCGCTCTAGTTTAAAAAGAGTTTACCTAATTATTATAGATTTATAATTCCCGAATTAATATTTTAATAGGCCTTTTAGGATTATTATATATAATTTTAAATACTATTATAATATCCCGCCTTAGAATTATTATTCTTAACCCTATAATTTAAAAAGTAGGGGTTATAACTACTTTTACTTTCTTATCTCCTTCCGATAATTAACTACTAGTCTAAAGAATAAGTTTATTCTAAAGTATTAGTAATAATTTAATATTTAATAACGATACTCCCTTATAATTAAGGCGCCGCGATAATATATTAATAGGATTTAATTTCCTAGCCCGATAAAAGATTTTAAAGTTATAAGTAATTAATTTAAATATTTAATAAACCTATTTAGAGTTTAGCTCCTTTTATTTTATAAAACCCTTTAAGTTATTATAATTAATTTAGATTTTAATATAATAGGGGCTACCTTCTAGGTAGTATTATTATTATTTTATTACCGTTATAATAGCGAGTAATTCTTAATTATAAATCTTATAATTTTATTCTAGGGGATTTAATTTCCGTAACTAGAACGTTATAAAGTATTAATAATTATTTTTATCCTATTATAATAGTATAGAGTTAAGATTAAAGTTAGAAATATCCGTCTTTATATATAATTATTTAATTAGATCGTAATAATATAGAAAAGGCGCGTTTATAAATATATCTCGTAAAATCTAAAACGCTTCCGTAGCGCCGTTTATTTATTTAAACGGACTTATTTTCTTACCTACTTTACTACCCTTAAATAGGTTAGTAAACGGTATAATTATATTAGAATAATTATAAATAAACCGCCTATAGAAGTTAACGAAGCCTAAAAAGATTTATACCTCCCGATATATTTTTAGTTAAGGTTATTGCTTAATAATCTTAACACGTTCCGGGTCTATAACTACCCTATTAATAAATATAATAAAATCTAAGAACTCGACCGTTTCGGTATTAAATTAATATTTCTTAAAATTAATAAATAACTAGAATTAACGTAATCGTTCAAATATTTATTTAATATACCGTTAATACTCCGCCGGATTAATACTATAAATTAGGATATTATCTAGATATACTATATATATTATATCTACTAAATTTATAAATATACGGTTAATATAAGTTTAAAATATTACCGGTGTATTAGCGAGCCTAAAAGGTATAATTAAATATTCGAAGTAACTATAGCGAGTTTAGAAAATAGTTTTTTATTTATCGTTTTCCTTAATCTAGATCCTATAATAAATATCCTTAAGGTCTAACTTCGTAAAGATTTTAGAATTATATAAACTAGTAAAAATATAGTATTAACGAAATAAGATACGTAAAAATTATAGTATTAACGAAATAAAATAGTGGTTAAGATTTAGTCTTAGTATATCGTATATTACTTCTTCTATCTAGCGGTATAAATAAACTACTATCTTATATTAAGGTACTAGCTCTTATATTAAGGTACTAGTAATTATAATAATTACTCTTATAAATAAAGGCCTTACGTTCTTAAGGCCTCGAAATAAAAGTATAAATAAAAATAAATACTATAATCGTTAATATAGTTTATTCTCTATTACCTCGACTTAGAATTATTATAAGCGTATCGTATTAATAGGAAGACGACGATATTTTTATTTAAAGTCGTCGAGACGGAGATTAGCCGTTAGGCTATAAATACTAGATAGAGGAGTATCCGTAGTTTTTAATATATTTATTATAGTACCTAGTTAAGGTTCCTAGTTATCGGTAGCTAAGACGTCGGTAATAGGGCGTTCGTTATAACCGATAGTAATCGTAGTAGTTTATATAGTCTTATTATCGGTAATAGCTTCGATAACGGCGCGATCGTTATAATCTAAAGTAGTCTACGCGGTTATATCGAATTAATTATATAGCTTATCGCTCTCTTTAATAAGTTTACCGCCTAATATAATATCGGTAGTTATTTACTATTTAAACTTCTCTCGATTATATACTCGTTTTAAAGCCGGATATCTTTTAATTAACGAGTTTATATTTATATTAATATTAGCTAAAAGATTATTAACGAAGTCTTTAATACCGTTAATATTTTTAACTCTTTAGATTAATTTTACTTATTTACTTCTAACTAATTAATCTTTAGGTATTTTAATTTCTACGGAATCGAAAAAACCCTATAATAAATAATCGACCCTATATTAATTTAAGAGGCGGGTATAATATTAAATAAAAATAATATAAAAAACTTCTAGGATTAATAAAACGCGGATTATCTTATTATTAACTTTAATAATAAGGCCTTCTAAGAAATCTACGTAGTTATATAAAATAGTATTATTATTTTCTAGGAGGTTATTTCTAGCTACTAGCGCGTTTATACGGTTTTCGGATTTAACGAATACCTCCTTAACGATCTCGACTAGAGATTCCCTTTTAGTATTATCGCTTAAATCCTCCGACGATATAAAAATATCCTTAATCTCCCCTTCTATTTTTAACGGCTTAGTTTATTTATTAGGTTTTATTTTCTTCGAGCGCTTTATTCCTAAACTAGTTACGTTCGCTCCCGTAGTCTTAAATAAGAAAATTTATTTTATTATACCCTTTTTATTTATAATAGGGCTAATACGGTACGTATTATCTATTATAAAAAGTAGTTCTTCGAGGTCCGTAGTAAGTTAAGCGCTTAAGTAAAGAATAATATTTCCCGATCGATAATATATTAACTCCGTAATCTAGTTCCTATTAATTTATAATAATATAGAATTATCTTTTATTAAAGGCGGTACGATCGTTAACGATTTACTCGTTATTATAGAAATACCTATTATTATCTACGTTAAAGGGGCTTTTTTTATATTTAAATTAATTAATATTTTATCCCGTTTAATTTTCTCCGTTATATACTTTACTCTCTTTTATTTAAAACTTTTAGATATAATAAAAGAAGAAATAATTTATTTAAAAGCGTCGGTTATAAGGAAAATCGAAGTTTAAAACGTAATTTAAAATATAATTAAGAAATCTTCTTTACCGATTTCGATTTATTATCTTATAATTATAGGTACCGTAATTTTCCTATTTATCTACTTCTTCGAGGGCGTAGATAAAATAACCGTAGTTTTCTACTTTAAAGAATTTACGGCTTTAGTTTCGGTGGCGACTTTTATTTTAAATATTTCCCTAGTCTTATCTAACTTTTCTAGTTATATAATTAGGTCGCCGGACGTTTATATAGTTCCGGTATACTTCTTCTAACGTTCCTACGCCTTAATATTAAGTAATTTAATATTAACTAGTTAAGAATCGTTATTATTAATTAATTTTACGAGGGAGGTTATCTTTAAAGTCGATTTCTTCGGTAGAAATAATTTCGTTATTAATTCCTTTAAAGATTTCTTTAAAACCGAAAACTTCTTTTCCGTTTAAGACTCGCTCTCGTCGCTCTTATTATCTTTATTAAGCTTTTTAAATATCGATTTCTCCTATATTAAAGATTTCTTCGAAGTTATAAACTTTATTATTTTTAAACTCTTTTTATCTAGCTTCTTCGACGGCGTCGAGAGCTCTTTTACTCTCGTTATCTTATCCGCCGAGAAATAATTATATCCTTCTACGAAGATATATCGGCTATATTTCCCCCCTTTTATTAAAATTAATTAATTTAGTTTCTATAATAAGTTCTTTTTATCCCCGTATAATTAAGCGTAATTAAAAATAATCGCGTATTTTATACGATTATTCTTTATTAATCGTATCGTAGCTAGCTACCCGTTATTTATTTATTTAGATTATAGGCCACTTCTCGAGTTAAATACCTTTAATTAATTCTTAAATCGCGTATTTAAGGAAATCTTATTATATTAAATAACTAGCCCGGCCTATAATAAAGAAAAATATCTACCCGCTAGTAACTAGGTATCTTTATCTTCCGTTACGTTATATATAAATTTATTATACGGTAAATCCTTAACTTCTTCGTTATCGACTTTATTATTAACTTCGTCTTTAATAACCTACTCGTTATTTACCTTATCGCTTTATTTAGAAGTAAAAGCGTTAGACTTTTTATCCTTATTATTATTCGCTATCTTAATTAATTTAATTTTAATTACTTTTATTACTTTCTTTACTTTTATTTTATTAATCTTTAAGGCTAGCTTTTTTATAGTCTTTCCCGAACGTAATTTAATTATATTATAATTAAAAATTTATTAGAACGAAGATATCGTATTATACTCGATAGGGGTAAATAATATAAATAAATAATTAATTTTAGGATTAAAAGAGGAAAGATATATTAATATTATTTAACGTATAAGATATTATAGCTAAGTAATACGATAGCGGTAGTATTTATTAATCGTATCGAGCGAGAAAAAAACGACTTATTATTATTTAAATAAGTTAGAAATACCGTATTAACGTAACGGGGTTATTAAGAAATTCGTTATTATTAAATAATAAAGTTATCGTCGCGTAATAAAGCGAAAATAAAATAAAGATTAGTAAATAAATAAAGTAATATCGTCCTTTAAACTACCTACGTGGTTTATAACGACTTTATATTATAGTCGCTAATTACGCCCTCTACGTTTTTAAGATTTTAATTATTATATTATATATTCTAATAGGGCCCCTAGCCCTTTTATTTAATTAGGTATTATATTATTAACCTTTTTCCTCGTTTTAAAAACTTCTTTATCCTTTTATTTAAAATACGTTTTATTTTAAAGTAATTATTTATACCTTTATTATTATTATCGAGAATAATAACCTACCCGATCTTTTAAGGATAGTTATATAAATCCCCTCCTAACGGAGTAAGTTTTAAGGCGGCGACCGAAATAACGGGGTAGATATTTATTATCGGCGGTAACTTTAGTTTATAAATTAAACCGTTTATTCGTTTTAGAATTTTAAACGGGCTAGCTCTTTAGTTCGAAAGTTTATAATTCTTTAAACCCGGGATCTTATAATCTTTATATAATTTTAAAAAGGTTATATCCCCTTCTTATATTATTAAGGGTATATATTTATTATTATATCGAAATTTAGTATTAATCGCCGCGAACGAAATCGCGTTAGCGGTTTCCTTCTAGTTAACGGTCCTAGTATTAATAAGATTTATTCTTCCTATTATATTTTAAACCGAAATTCTATTATTAAACTTTATATCGTAAATAATCTCGTTCGGTAAAAGCGTCGTTATTAAGTTTAAAGAATTATTTATAATAAATTATAAAGTAGTTATGAATTTATCCTATAAGTTATTAGGGTAGTATATTAAATGAAATCGTAGTATTATTTTTATAGTTTAATTTATCCGTTCCGATTAACCGTTAAACTAAGGGTAATAAGTAATAGAGATTATTAATTTAGTTTTTAACGTTTTAAAGATTACTTTCTATAAATTTAAAAGAAACTTAAGGTCTTTATTAAAAATAATCGCCTTTAGAATTCCTTAGTCGATAAAGGCGAGAAATAGCGCGTTTATTTATTCTTCGGCGTTAAATATATCTTTTCTTAAAATCGTAGTAACTACTTTCGAGAACTTATAAGTAATAATTATTAAATAATTATATCCGTTTATAAATATAGGGAGCGCTATAATAAAATCGATAATAATATAATAATAGATCTTTAGCTCTATTAGGATTGGTTTTAGAATACCGTATAATATATACCTCTTTATTTAATTAAATTAATATTAAGGGTAGTATAAAATATAGTATTTAAGTCTTCGAGTTAAATACCGTATATAATAACTATCGGCGATATTCTCGTACGTTTTATAAAATCCTATATGATTTCGCTTATTATACGCGAGTTCGAAAATATTCTATTTTATTAATTTCGGGATATATAGGCGTTCCTTATTAATATAGTCGTCTTTATATTATATAAATAAGTCTCTAAAAAGGAAAGGAATATTAGTATTAATTATATCGACTCCGTTTATAGACCCTAAGGTTTCCTTCTTAAGTCTATTTTTTTTATATATAAGGAAATTCATTACCCTTAACTATTTCTTATTTTTAGAATACGTCTTTTATAATTTAAGGCGATATTTAGAAGATATTTTAATTAAGGTAAAATAAAAAGCGAAGACGTTATCTAAAATACCGGGACCTTTAACGTCGAGATATTCTTTTTTACCGAGGAGGCGAGATAATATATTTAATACGATATTTTACTTTCCTAGATACTAACGAATATCGAGATCGTATTATAACGTATATTAAAAAGTTTATATTAACCGTAGGTTTATCCTATTAAAAGAGGACGACGATAGTATTATTTATCGGGTAATATTAATAATTACCGAGTAATTAATAAAGATAATAATTTTTTTTATTAAGATTTATACGAGTAGGTATAGGATCTTCTTTAGTATCTAAATTAAACCTATTACTTCTAATTCCGTAGGCTAGTAGCGCGACTCCGTAGGATTAAATAATTTAAATAGGAATAGAATTAACTATATATTAATACGGGGGAAATTATTACCCTAAGGATCTCCCTAAATATAATATATTATCGCGATAATTCCGTACGACTTTAATATATTAATATTAATATATAATTAACGAGCTGGATCCCGATAATATAAATAGGTTTTAAAGGTAAATACCTTTTATAATAATTTAAAAGAAATTAATTCCTCTTTTATAAATACGAAGTAAGTTTTTTTAGAATAAGTCTTTCGTATATTCCCGCCCTACGACGGCGAGCCCTTTAAAAGCTAGGTTTTCCGGCGTTAAAATAACTTAATAATTTAGGCGAAATATCTAATATTACTTCGTAATTAATTTATTATTCCGATATATATTTCTAAAGCCTATAACGTATTTAGGAAACGAAGTTCCTTAATTACCGTAATTCTTTTTTTAATAGTAGTTAAATTTAACCTATTTACTTTCTAGCCTAAAAGTATAACGGAGGGGTAAATTAAAAAAGATTTTTTAGATTTAAGCGAGATCTTAAGGCCTATAAATAAAGCGAAGATAATTATAAAATATTCGATATACTCGGAATAAGACCGTAAGAAAATTACGACGTTATCGACGTAGTATCTCGCGAATATTTTATACGGGCGAAGAAAAGTATTTATTTTATATTAAATATACGGAACTAACCCTTTCTATCTTATTACTACGACGTTATAGTACTCCGAACTACGGTAAGAAACTACTATAAACTTATAACGATTATCTCTCTTAACTAAGAAGAGATAGAATTATTTATTATAATTAATAATACTTATATAAATATACCTTTATATTAACGAAATAATATCGCTCTAAAGCGGAAGAGGGTGGTTATTAAAGATAATAATTTTATTTAGACTACGAATATCGACTACGACTCTACCCTTCCGTATCGGCGTTCTTTTAGGGCCTTTATATACCGTCCGTTATATAATAAAGATAAGGAAAACGAATAAAGAAGGCTCGGTAAACTACGATATTTTCCTTTATTAATATATTTTATCGAATTTCTCGTTTATTAAAGTTTTTATATTAGGGCTTAATAGGTAGACCTTATAATTAAATTTCGTATTAAACGATTACTAGTCCGTAGTAAATAGAATCGATAATTACTCGGATTCGGGTAGGTCGATTATATCTCCTATATCTTCCTAAATATAAGGGTATTACTTTATAATCTCTTTAATCGCGGTAATATCGGAGTCGTTACCGTAGATCGTAATTTTATTCGGTAACTTCGTTTTTATAGAAGAATCGACCTTAAGTCTTAAGATTAACCTCGGATTATAGAGGTTAATAAGGCGTAATATAATTATATTATCCTTATAAGTTTTCGCCGTAAAGGAATAATTATTTAAATTAATAAAATACGCTTCTTCTACCTCGTATTCTATAATTAATTTTATTCGTTAACGGCGAGGAATAATAAAAGGCGTATTCCCCTCGTTACGAACATTAATAAAATTAATTACTAAGTCTATAAAATAAGTATAGACTCCTTTTATTTATAGTTCGAATAGGAAGTCTTGGTCCGGTAATTATAATTTCCCTTTTAACGAGATTACTACCGTTAATATAATTCGTATTAGAATTATTTAGCGGCGCTTTAATTATATAATACGTCGGATCCTTATATTATCCCTAGTTATAAATTAAATAGGGATCGTAATATCTTCGTAGTTACCTAAAATTATTTAATTATTAGGGAGGTCGATAACGGCCTTCTCCTAGCCTAGGATATTTATATTAATAAATATATTAACTTTAAGATTATCGATAATATAGAAGTCCTTAATGATTTTAATTATTACTTCTACGTTATCCTTCGTTTTTCCGTTTATATAGAATATAATTAAAGTCTACTTTATAGTTAAATAATAGTTCGAGCCGATATCTTTTAAGGTAATAACTTTATTATAAGTTTATAACTAAACGCCGGGGATTCGTTACGTAATAAATACTCTATCGATTATATTTATCGGATACCTAGTATTAAAATATCCTAATTCTCGAATAGTATTTAGAGTAAGGCCTATTTAGCCGGTAAAATAATATTATATACGAAATATTATCCCGTTAATTAATAAAGACGGAGTAGTAAATTCGATTATTAATCTACCCTTTTATAGAGGGGAAGATTTAAAAACTATCGACTTTAACGTTATTATAATCTCTAGGACTAAGATCTTCGGAGTAATATTTAACTCGGTATTCTTAAATTTTATAGGGGTAGGATTAATTATTTTCTAGATATTAATCGAACATATATATTTCCTTTCTTTTAGGTATATATATAGAAGATTATTCGACGGGAAATTAAATTTATAGTTCTTATAAACGGGACGTTAACCTATTTTCCCCGTAGAAATATAATATATAATTAAAACGAACCTAATATTAACGTCTTTATTAACGCTTTATTCTTCGTTTATAACGCTCTCCTTAGTATTATAATAGCTCTTATCAGCGTTTATATAATAACTATAATAATCTATCGGCGGAGCTTCGGGAGAGCCGAAATAATTATCGGTAAATCTAAAGAAGATATCGTAATCCGTATTCTCGTTATTAAGATTATTATATAGTTTATTAAAGTAAGTAGGTTATATCTATATTTAATTACCGAAAGTATTATACGGTCTCGGCGGGTAGTATAGGCGTATCCTACGGTTTTTATAATTTTAGTTATTATAGCTCTAGTTCCCGTAGCCCCGATTCCTAGCGAATAGATTTTAGTTAAGCTGAGTGTTTCCGGCGGTAATTATAAATAGTTATTTTAATAGTAATAGAGCGTTTTTTAAAGGTTTTTATAGGGGAGGCTTTTAAGTTTATTATAATTATTACTACTACTATATTTAAGGTATAACCTACCGATTTTAAAAGTAAACCGGTTAATTATAAATATTAATATAAAGGAAAGAAAGTCTAGTTATTTACTAGTATAAAAAAGAATAAAAATTATAAAGATTCGGTCTTATAGTAAATAGTCTCTACCCTTAAAAATCTTAAAATTAAGGACTTTAAGGTATTTAAAAACCTTAAAATTAAAAAGGTCGATATTATTATTAAGGCCGATAAAGTATTAAATTATAATATTTATTTTACCGTTATAGCGACTATTTATCCTTAGGTAGTTATTTATCCTCTTTTATATCGCGATTCTTTTTTCGCTCTTTAATTTCTTTTCGATAATCTTTATAACCTTTTTTATCCTTTTAAGTTTATATTCTATATTATATCTCCTTCCTACTTTTAAGTTATTCGATAAATTATTTAATCGAAGTATCGTTTATTAGAGGAGGGATAATAACCTAGAAATTAATATCGAGGTAATTCTACGCCTATATAGCCTATATATACTCTTCGGTAATACCGGCTTAAACGGTGTATTTAGCTACGTTCTAAATATAAATAAATAAATTACTTCGTTCGGCCGTATCCTTCGATATATATAACTAGCGACTAAACTCTTTTAGAGTTATAAATATTATAATCTTAAAGTAATTTTATAGTCTAGTAATTTAGCGCTATAAATTATTCGGTAGTTATATTATTATATCTTTCTTATTTTAGGAAAGGATTTTAAATTATTAATTTATAATAATATTACGGAAGTAGTTATTTAGATTCCTCTTTACTATATCTTTACCTTTTATTATAACGAAATCCTAAACTTTATTATAAAAGGTATAGACCTCTCTAAATATTAATTCTTTAGAGTTAAAGACGATATTACCGGCGCCCTATAACTTTAGGTAATTTAAATAAAAGAAACCTAATTCGCCGGTACGGAAATACCCAGCCTATTATTATATTTATTAAATATACCCGTCTTTACTAACTAGCTTTTACGGTTTAATAGGTCCCGGAGGCCCTTTAAAAGCTTAACCCTAATCTTATAAAGTAACTTTAATAACGTTTAATATAGTAGATCGTATAGTCTAGATTATAGTATTATATAGGTTTAAATCGATCCCTACCGGCGGAGGCGGTATTCGTAACTAGCCTACGATTTCTTATTCTTATTAAGATTAAAGATTAAATAAAGTAAATTAATTTCCTTTAAAATTATTAAAACCTCTTTAACCCTATCTTAAGGAGCTAGACTAGCCTTTATTATTATTAATTATATTATCGGTCTAATTAAAAAGAATCCTTCGTATAACGTTATTTATAATAAAAATTAATTTTTATAAAAGGAATTAAGGTATTAATTTTCTCGGAGTTAACTAAATTATTAATTTAACTAGATTAAATAATAAAGAAAAAAACGGAGTTAGAAGAGAATAAATAGGAGTAGTTAAAATCCGGTCTTTAACTCTTTTCTAAGAACGAGGTAATTAAGGGTTTAGAATTTCCTTATTTCTTTCTTTCTAATTATTAAAATATACCGAATCGGTATAATATTTAATACTTTTAATAAAAGCCGTTAATACTTCCGCGATTAAAGGAGGGTATATCTAGGAAATCGGAAATATAAAAAGACTTTCTTTTATAAAATTTTCTTTTTCTTAAATATTAATAAAGATAGAACGTTTTTTTTTTATAAATAACTCGTTACTTTTTAGTATTTTTAATAGAGGATCGTACTAGTCGATAATAAAAAAAACTACTTCTTAAATTAATTTATTAATATTCTTATTATATTACTCGAAATACTTTTTCGAAAACGTAAATAATTAAAACGCTAGAGAGATAGTAAATTTTAATAAGAACGGCTTCTTTACCTCTACGTAACTTATAGGTAGAGAAAATAGAATAAATTACGTATATTTATAAAGATCTTCTACCGGTATATAGTTCGAAAGTTTATTTATATAATATTAATTTTTTAAACCTCGATTATATAAATTAGAAATAGCGAAGTAAAAGGTAAGAAGTAAAGGATTAAGAGGAAATTTTTAGGGTTCCTACCTTAACGCGGGGAAAACCTATTAATTTCGTTATAATTCTTAATAGGGTAAATACCGCTTCTCCGCTTTCGGGTAAATATAAGCTTTAAATTATAAGAAAAGTAAACTCCGCTTTTAACTCCGTAATTCCGGCGCGATTTAACTTTCCTAATAATTAATTACGGTTAGACCGAGATCCTTAAGAAAAGGTAAGGATTTTCTATATAAACGAAAATAGTAGTATATAATATAGACGACGGCGACGCTTTAATCTAATATAAATCGTTCCCTACGCCTACGGCCGAAATATAAAGTACTCTCTATAACCGTAGTATAAATATTTCTTCGGGCTTATAAAGTGTATTTATAAACTAATTTATATACCTATAAAAACTTAATATAATAACTCGATTATTAAAATTAGAGATAGGCGTAGCTAGAGTAAAGAAATATCGTTATTATACGTAATAATTAAGATGAAAACGAAGCGGCTCGCTTCGTTCGTCGTCGTAGAACACTAACGATTAAAGGGTTAGTATTAATATTATAGCTAGTAGTAGATATAAGGACGAATTATAGTTAATTTATAGTCCCTTAGAATAGTTCGACCTATATAAAGGAATAATAGTACGGATAATAATTATATCTTCGAGATATTAGTAGAGGATTTAGTACTTTATAGTTAGTACTTTAAAGGCTAGTAACTAGTCTCCTTCTATTTATAAATAGAATTCGACTACGCCGTTACTACTAAATAGTAAGAATGTAGTATTAACGAAATAAGATACGTAAGAATTATAATATTAACGAAATAAAATAGTAGTTAAGATTCAGTCTTAGTATATCGTGTATTACTTCTTCTATCTAGCGGTACGAATAAACTACTATCTTATACCAAGGTACTAGCTCTTATATTAAGGTACTAGTAATTATAATATAAACGGTCTAATATCTCGGTAATTAAGAGTAACGGGTATTAATTCTTAATAGTTATTATATTTAAACCCCGATAATTAATATAAAGACGTAATTTATTATCCTTTTTAGGTATAAAAAGAATAAATACTTTAATTAATAAAGTTAAATAACGGATCTAACTCTTATAGAGTAAAGATTCTAAATAGCGCCGTAACTCCGATAGTTTAATTTAAGATAAATCATAAAGAGGTTTATAAAGTAGTTCCTTATTAATCTTTATCTCGATAATATAATCCCTTTATTTAAAAATAAATAGGGTACTCGTTTTTTTATTAAAAAAAATATTATAAAACTTTATAAATTCCTTAGGAACCTTTAAGTTAAGAAGTTCTTTTTATTCGCCTCGCGATACTATAGTATATACGACCGCGAATATATTCGGTTTATTTTTAAAATTATTAATAAACTTAACCGGTTCCTTAATTTATAAATTACTAGAATTAATTTTAAACCGCTATTAATCCGCCTTAAAATTAATTAATATCTTTAATTAACGTAATTTAAATATACCTAAAATAACGTCTAAACTTTTAAAGTCTATAGTGTAGAATAAAATATTATATTTATACCCTTAACTTTAACTATCGACTATTTAATAATCTAATTAATACGCGCTATAGTAATATATACTTTACCCGTTAATTACTTTAGCTAATAATAAAATAGTGTTATAAGGTTCTAAATCGTTTTTAACGACGAATTATTATAAAATTAAATTAATCTACGCTCCCGAGTTAATTAAAGTAATAAGTTATTTAATTTTATTTTAAAGGGTAATCTAACCCTTAGAAAGAATAAAAGGGTATACCTCTATTAATCGTTTTTTTTACTCTTCTTTCGAGGCGTAAATTAAGTTTAATTATTTTTCATCGATACCGCGCCGACGTTTATAACTAGCTTATTTATATCGGGATATTTAAATTTAATATAGTTTTCTACTCTATAATAATAATAGATAATTTTATTATATAAAGAATTAGTAGTATTAATTTTATATTTATTACCCTTCTCCTTTAAATATATTTATTTAATATTATCGCCGGTGTTAAGTTTAGTAATTCGGTTTATTATAAATTTTTCTTTATTAAGGTTCTTTAACTAGGAACCCGAATTAAAATTAAAGCCGCCTATTAATTATATATACTCTAGATTCTTTTCTTATATAATAACCTAGGTAAGAATTTCTTCCCTTTAAATAAATATACTATTAGTATTAAGAATTTTATTTTTAAATTTAGACTTAAACTTAATTAAAAAAGAATTTATTCTATACTCCTTTAAAAACGGGGGTAACTAGGCCTTTATTTCTTTAAAGTAAACTTTAAATAATAATACTTTTTAATAAAACTATTATTTAGTTTCCTCCTACTTTTTATAAATAAAGAGATAGTAGTTAACTAGATCCGTTATTAAATTAAGAAGAAACTTCTTAAAAAAGCTAAATATAATACTAATTAAATTATATAAATCGTAGTATTTATATTACTATATTAAAGGGTTACTCTTTAACGAGTCTATATAATATACGATCCTTAAATAATCGGTAGTAAAATACTTAAAATTAATTAAAAATTTAATATTTACGTCGCGGAATTAATATAAATATTTACCTTTGCTTATACCTTTATAAAAACGTATTTTATTAAAGCGTAGTATTTTCGCCCTAATAGGGATATCTTTATTAAGTATAGTTAAACTTATTATTATTCCTCTAGTAGGTATAATAATTAGGGGACCTCTATTATAAATAATAAATTCTATTAATACTCCGCTAACGAGTGTAGAAGTAGTAGGATTATATAATTTTTAATTTTAAACTTATAATACCTTTAACTCTTATTATTATTTAAGGCGACGGTTTTCTTCTTTAGTAATTTTAAATTATACGTCTAAAGTCTCTTCGGGGGTAATAATACCTTCGAATTCGCTACCGTCTTTACGGCGGGGGTCGTCGGAGAGGGTTTAATCGATATTATCGTCGTTAAATTCTTCTAGACGTCCCGAGGTTAAACCCGATATTATAATAATAATAGGTCTTTTTTTTAGAAAGATTTAAGAGATTAAAACTATAATACCTAAAGCCGCTAGCGTAGAGCTAGTGGTTTAATAATAATATAAAAGATATAAAGTAGTTACGGGGTTTATTATTAAATAATTCTTAAATCCTAGATTTAATAATAGAATTAATCTCTAAGGATTCTAATAAAATAGGGGAATACTAACTCGATATAAAATTATTAAAAATTAAAACCCCGCGATATTAAGGCTAGAACTCTATATCGATAAATAATAATATTATAAAGGTAGCGGAGTATAGATATATATAACGTACTAGCGCCTTATAACGGGACGTAGGTGTATATAATATACTACCGCTTTATAATATTATCGAATAAAATCTAGATTATAAAACTCTAGATATTTTATAATATAAACTTTTAACTTTATTAATTTATAATTTATAATTTATACGAAAATCGTAATCGAGAATCTCTTTACTATTAAATAATAGTAGTTTTATTTTATATTTAAGATCTCGCTATAAACGAGAGTATGTAAAAACCGGCTCTAGCGACTCGAGGCCTAAGCGTAAATTACCTAGAGCGCCCGAGGTAGGCCTAGAGCGCCCGAGCGGCCTCGAGTATACTTTAAGCGCCCGCCGAGTACCCGAGGCCGCTATAAGATAAGTGTCGGGCTCCTACGAGCGTAATTCAAGCCCGGAGCTTCTAAGACCTTAACTTTAGAAAATCACGTAATTTATAACCTAAAATTTTAATATTCTATAATCGTCCCTATTAACGATAGCGACCCCCCGGAACGACTCTTAACGCTAGTAAATCTTGATTCCTAGATTCGATCGATTCGCGCGAAATTCACGCGAGGGTAATACCTAGGCTATACGCTAAGAGATATATAGCGATAACTATAAAGATACGACATTAATAGGGCCAAGGTTATAAGTAGAGATTATAACTAGGAATAAAATAGAGTATTATAAATCGGAGTCAAAGTTAGTAGCGTACCCTTAATTTAACACCCTTTAGTAACTATTTTAAACTTACTCGATACTTTAAATAATTATTATATTTAAGGTTCCTAAAGCGCCCGTCGAGCGCCCTAAATTATAATCGAGCCACTTTTCGTTTTATTAATATATTTTTATATATACTTTATATAAATTAATTTATTATTAGAAGAGTTTACCCCCGACTCGGTTATACCCCTAACTCGGTTACTCTACTCTAACTCTTTAACCGTGCGCTTTAATACTATAATTACGCGTATAAAACTATAGTAATTACTATTTTCTATAAGTCTTATACTAGGATCTACGTTTATATTATTATACTTTATAAATTATAATAAATTAATTATTTAGTTTTTAAAAGATTCTTAAAGTTATACCCCGGAGCGAGAAAATTTATAGTTCTAAATACTCAACTCTATAGAGTAACCGAGTTAGAAATATAACCGAGTCGGGGGTAAACCCTTCTATAGTAATTATCTTTAAAGATTATATATATTTATATTATAAAATTCTTTTAAATCGTCTAATTAAATAGTTAATTTTAAAAATAATTTAATTATTTAAATCTCTTTAATAGATTAAATTATTTAATTAATATTAAGTAATTAATATCGGTGAAATCGAAATATTAATTTCTAATTCTAAATTCGGGGTATATATATTAGATATATAATATTTAATATACTAATCTTTTTTAATTAGAAGAAAACGAATAGATTATAATTTTTTGATTATATATATTTTCTTTATATAATTCTAAATTGAATAATACTCTAAATATTCAAATTTAGCGAAGTTGAAATTGTGGGTGTGCGATGCGTCTAGAGGCTGCCAGATTGCCAAGGAGTCGCTAAGTGTTCGCGCTTTGAAAATGGCAAAGGGTCAGACCTTCCTTTCATACTGCAAAGAGTTTATCATCGTTGATATCATTGCCAAGAAACCACGAGTTGACAACGTTTCTTGAGACTTGAGGAAATGGATCCGTGTCAAGTCCAGATATCGGATCGGCGTATTGGCCAATCCGGCTTAGCGTCCTGCATGTGTTCACGCCTAAAAGGCTCTAGAGGCTGTTCTACTGCAGGTCGACGAACCACTCAAAATGCTCGACGCCCATGCTCCCCTCACACCATGTTCTGGGCGCTTACAGCTCGCTCAATCACTGGCGCTGGCCATCAAGGTCAGCGCTCTGCAACATCTTATGGATGGCGACCTCCCTTTGCCTTCTTTAACCTCCCTCCATCGCACAATAGCACATCCGCGACCTTGATCACGAATTGGTTTATCGCGGGATACTTGAGAGTCAGCTTCCAACTTCGAGGCCGTACATAATCATGGGGATTTCATCGGCTCTCGCGTCCGTACCACGGAAATGGCGGGCACCCAAGATACTGCTCGGCCTGTTCGTCTTCGAGTTGCCTCTCAGCATCGCAGCTCTGGCTCTCTTCGGTATCGCAGCGCCTGACCTCTACCGCACACGCTTTTGGCAAGAAGGGTCAGATCAAGGATGGAACAGCAATCCCAATCAGATCGTATATGCCTATGCCAACTACAAGCCAATATCAGCGCCATTACCATGGAGTCAGTTGTAGGTTATATCCGCGACGTTCGCTTGATGGCTGTTCAAGCTAATATGATCTAGCACCACAAACTTCAACGTAGTCATTGCGGTGCTCTCGGTCTTCATACTCCTCTGCAAGGGCATTATGTGGATTACCGGCGTCTTCCACCCTCTGATATCCCTCGCGATACACGCTGCACTCGTCTCGCTATATGCGGTCAGCCTGCACAATCAAGCTGGTCCGGATATGAGTGACCCGGCGCATCCACAACCTGGAGCCCCATGGTACATCACCAAGAGCTGTGGACCGCCAGTCAGTGAGAGCTTGGTTGGATATTGCAAGCAGGCAAAGTCGGCATTTGCGGTAACCGTTCTCATGGTGTAAGTAGAGCTCCTTGCCATTGATTTGACGAGTCTAATCCGTTCCTCACATAGTGCCCTCTTTACGACCTACTTGATCTTGACTGTCATCACACTCTACCCCGACAGGTCATTCCGAAACGCGCGCAGCTCCAAGCTTTCGGATAGGGAGTCGGCGCACCAGCCTTGGGAAATGATGGATGCTCCACGGACCCCAGGTACGACTGGTGGCTTGAAGAGCCCGACAACGCCAAGGACGACTGCATTCAATACCCTTTCGAGAAACGGCAAGGCGCCTGTCAGGCAAGGAAACAAAGGCATCCCTCTGAGGCATCACATTGGCATGGGTGAAGAGACATACAATGGGCCCAGTGGGCGATAGGCAGCCTGCCGCCTTGGGGCTGTAAAGGCTTTAGCAGAACGAAAATAGCGCAAAACATGGAGTATGATCTTAAATCTGGTTTGAATTCTATAAATATGGTGTTGTGGATAGGGGAGTTCCTGTGATTGGGTAATGCATAGTTTTGAGATACTAGAACATACACAACGTTCTACATACTAAACGAGCCCAAGTAGAGAGCAACTGTAGTATAAGCGAAGCTCAAGTGGAGCTCATTCACACCATGGCATACCCGTGAACATTCACTTCGTGACAAAAGGCAGCTTTTGCCGAATCACTTTACGCCAACCGCGTCTTCAAATCTTTGAACGCGACCTTACTCACAACCTTCAGTATATTCTTCGCCCCCTTGATACGCCGTTTGCTTTTATTTGAGACCAACCCCAGTACCACACCAACATCATGGAATCATTCGAGAGGATACACCTCGACCTCTCAAAACAGCCAGGCAAATGCCGTATAGCAGAAACAGGCCTGGGCTGGAAACCCTCAGGCGGCGGTGACACATTCACCCTCGACGCAAGCAACATTAGCGGGGCACAATGGAGCCGTGCAGCTAGAGGCTATGAGTTAAAAATCCTATCACCGACCTCGGGCGTTATACAGCTGGATGGATTTGATCAAGAGGTGAGAGCAGCAGTGTTCAAAGCGAGGGCAAGGCTCACTTTCATAGGACTTCGATCGCGTCACCAAAGCATTCAAACTCTTCTACGGAATCAACCTCGAAAGCAAAGAACACGCTCTTCGCGGCTGGAATTGGGGCAAAGGCGAGTTCGGGAAAGCAGAGCTCGCGTTCAACGTGCAGAACAGACCAGCGTTCGAAATACCGTATTCCGAGATCTCGAACACGAATCTTGCGGGGAAGAACGAGGTGGCCGTTGAGTTCTCGCTACCAGCTAGCGGCAATGAGACGGGTACAAATGGACATCTTGGGGGTGCGAGGAGTAGGGGCAGGAAGGCGGGGGCGGCGAAGGATCAGTTGGTAGAGATGAGATTTTACATTCCGGGGACTGTAACGAAGAAGGAGAAAGAGAAGGATGAGGATGGGGAGGAGAAGAGTGTTGATGGGGAGGATGTTGAGGAGCAGAACGCTGCTACTTTGTTCTATGAGACGCTGATGGATAAGGCGGAGATTGGAGAGGTTGCAGGGGATACTTTTGCTACGTTTTTGGATGTGTTGCATCTTACTCCCAGGTACGTTCAAGGTTTTGCGACAGTAGGTGGAGTGGGTGCTGAGTCTCGCGCAGAGGACGGTTCGATGTCGATATGTACGACAACTCGTTTCGACTGCGCGGCAAGACATACGACTACAAGATCCAGTACGATCACATCAAGAAATTCATGCTTCTTCCGAAGCCGGACGATCTGCATACTCTGATCACCATTGGTTTGGATCCACCGCTTCGACAAGGTCAGACAAGGTACCCTTTCCTGGTGATGCAATTCAAGCGGGAAGAGGAGGTTATAATCGAGCTTAACATGACTGAGGAGATGCTGGAAGGCAAGTACAAAGGCAAGCTATTGGGACGTTACGAGCAACCGCAGCACTCAGTCGTTGCTCAAGTCTTCCGAGGTCTGGCTGGCAAGAAAGTTGTCACGCCTTCGAAGGATTTCTCGAGCCACCATCAACAGTCGGGCGTCAAATGCAGCATTAAAGCCAATGAGGGGCATCTTTTCTGCCTCGACAAGAGTTTTATGTTTGTACCGAAGCCCGCAACATATATCTCATTCGATACCATATCGGTAATTGTCATGTCACGAGTTGGTGGCGCTGTCTCAGCGAGCCGGACGTTCGATATCACGATCTCCACGAAGAATAATGGCCAGGAGCATCAGTTCAGCAACATCAATCGGTATGTATTTGCCTCCCAGTCTATTGCGGAGATACTGACAAGTGCAACAGTGAGGAGCAGAAACCACTGGAAGACTTCTTCCAAGCCAAGGGTCTCAAGACCCGCAATGAGATGCTTGACGATGCAAGCGCCCATTTGCCCCTCAAAAATTCCTGTGCTAACGTCTTACTAGTCTTCTGCCCTGATTCAAGCCGCCCTCAATGACGCCGACATCAACTCCTCCGAAGATGATGTTGTCGCTGCCCGCCCCGACCGTGGCTCAGCCGATGAAGATAGCGAGAGTCAGGATGAAGACTTCCAGTCAGATTCCGACTCAGATGTCGCAGAAGAATACGACTCTGCGCATGAGAGCAGTGGTAGTGGTAGCGACGCGGAAATGGCAGATGCTGATGGTGGTAAGGGAAGCAATGACGAGAGGGCCGTGGAGCCAAAGAAGAAGAAGGTCAAGACTGGGAAGTAGAGAGGAGAGGCTGCTTAAAGTTGACAAAGGCATTGCGACGGCGTTGCGAGGAAACAATCAAGGACAGGAAGATGAAAGCAGGCTTTGACAGGAACTTAGGAGCATATGTGCATATCTATCGTGCAGCCTTCTCATATCAAGCTGCCTAGAACATGAATCAGCGACTACCTCGACCTATATCAATGGAGAAGAGCAACTTCCGCATCGCCCCTTCGTCGTGGTGCAATGTTGCGTTCTTAGATAAGCCTAAAATTCACACCACATGTTTTAAAAGTGTTCTTGACGTTCCTCCTTAGACTTAGCGCGATGAAGCCCTCTCCAATAGGCCCAACCCTGATTACAAATCAGCTTCACTGCCCTAATCCTACACCCATCCTTTCCTCGTCCAACATTTACAACCAATGCCTCCCCCACGGCTTCTTCAGCCCCTTATACGGACTGCTGTCCGTTACCCCCCTACGCCTCCTCGCTGTCCCTCCCACCCGCAAACCCGCCCCTCCTCCACCGCCCCCACAACATCCGCCCTCCCCTCCCGCTGGCTCTCTGAACTCAAGCGGCGAATAGGAAAATGCATCGTCTTTGGGCTGAAGCAAGAGCAGATCGATGAAGCGGGGGATGTGTTGAATGTTGTGGCGAAGGATTGGAGGGAGCTGGTTGCTGGGAGTGAGGGATTCTTGACTGGGAGGGGGAGGGCGGGCTGTGAAGGGAGGGAGGTGGTTTGGGGTGAAATGGTGAGTGCGTCTTAAGCCCGTGTAGAAGGGAGAGTGGGCTGGGCGATGGTGGGCTGGGGAGGTGAAGACGTTGGCTGACAGTATGTTTTGGGAGTGGTTTTAGGATGTTATGGTAAGTCCTGCTCTTGCTGACTTTACTTCTTGTCTTGCTGCCATCTACGAACAGTAGAATATTGGAATTTGATGCCATCTTGACGTATGCTACACGTATACGCCCATCGTCGCCCTGGTAAAGCTCGGCGGCGAAGACATTACCTTGCCTAGTCCTTGTCCTCGGACTGCTCCCTGAGACTTATGATTGACATCTTCATCGTTTCTTTGGCATCTTTCGCGTTCTGATAGTGGCACGTCCATCCCATGGGAATGAATTGAGCCAATTTCACATGTCACTTGCAGAACGTGCGATCAACGTCTTACAATTCCATTTGAATGAAATATGGCCTGACTCGTCTCAAGGGTACTTGGCAAGCCTCTCCCTCAACAATCCTCGTTCTGACCCGATCCCAAAGGCCACGTCAACAACGTGACATATGTTCGCTACGCTGAGTCTGGCCGCATCAATTGGGCTCAGAATTTCGCAACGCACATAGATCCAAAACATAAGAAGGAATGGTCAGAACTTTGGACACCTAGAGGTGATGGTCTGATACTGAGAAGTATCAAGACGGACTTCAAGTTTGTGGGTCTCTGATCCCTCCTTCATATCCCAGTACGGCTCTTCTTGCCCTTGAGAATCGGTGCCAATGACAGCTCTTTAGCCAATGGCCTGGCCGGACCGGATATCAGTGTACCACAAACTTCGTTCAGCTCCTACATCATCAACAGACTCGTTTATCCTAGATGTACTTATATTGTCCGAGAAACACCAGCGACCAGCGGCAAGGTGTAATGAAGATATCGTGGTGTACGACTATCGTCGTGGTCAAAAGTCGCCCTTAAGAGATTTTATGGTGGATAAGTTTCGAGAAGCCTTTGAGCTGCAGGAACAATCCAAACAGCGCAACGAAGCAAGAGTGAGAGGGCTCTTGGAGAGAGTACAGAGACTGGAGAGGGGAAGCTGGGATAGGGCAGATGCTGTGGAGGATACCGGGTGTTGGAAAGGGTAGGTATCACTACCTTGAGGCAAGACTTTCTGTATCTTCCCCACACTTGTCCGATAGAGCTCGTGGCTTTGACAGATAGCAACAACGAATACCGGCTGATCGACAAGGAAATATCACAGCATGCATGAATGATCAGCTTATTATGGCTTCTTCCGAAGTTTATATTCATTAAGATCGCGTGCCATTGGAGGAGATTTTCGAAGCTCCATGATGTTTCCTGTACATAGCGGTGACCAATGTGATTCATATCAGCCAAGTCAGCAGTGAAGACAACATGCCGCTGTGACATGTCAAAACACTTTGAGTCGTGGTAGTAGCGTGCCTGCGCTTACCCCTTTTTTTTGAAATTCGGCGACACCCCACCAAATCCAAAATCCAACATTATAATCCAGGTTGATACACCATAACCACCTATCCTAAGCTCACCAAAATCTTAGAAATAATAATCTAACTATACTTTTATTATATGCTCGAACTTAAGATAATAACGCTTTATGGTTATTAGGGTGTATAGATTTCACGCTGGATTTCTACGAAGGTCGGTGATTTTATAATTTTCGCCGACCTACGCCAAGCCTTCGCAGAAGTCTAACGTAAATTCAACGAAATCCTCTTTACTACTACGTTTACAGCTTTTATTTCTTTAAAAATTTCGTGGGTATTAGAGCCATACCTTATTAATATACCCTAAAGTTTTAACGGGTTTATAATTAGTGGTTGTGGTGTATTAGCCTGGATTGTAATTTTTGGATTTTGGATTTGGTGGGGTGTCGCGGGATTCAAAAGGGGAGTCCCGGAGCGGCGCCGCAGCTTGCTAAATCCCACCAGCGTTGCCAAATGCCAATAATTTCACAGCTTCACTTAGACATATTCACCATCTATCCACTACCAGACCAGAATTTTGGTCACAGAAGCCTGTTATTTACACGTCCACGGAGCTAGGTATCGAGGTTACACCGATGCGCGATCCTAACGATACTTAGCCTGCTTGTCCATGCCACCAAGGGCCAAGAAGCCCGGAAATCAGCACAATTCCCGCCATGAGAACGGCGTCGTCGCGCCTGGCAAAAGAGTAACAAAGCAGAGGTCGAATGGTAATCTAGAAGGGAGCGCCGATGGGACCTCTCGTCCCAATGGCTCGCCTTCACCATCAGCTTCCACCGCTCGCACGACACCACGGCTGCCTGACAAACGCACACATGGAGCGTATACAAGTACACAGGGGGATCTTCAAGCGGTGCAAGAGCCTGGGAAAACGCAGCTGGATATTGGGTCAGAAGGTTCAGAAGCATTATCAAATAGAACCAGCCATGCCAACGGCTCGCTCGAGCAAACGCATCGCAAGATCGACGTCAACGTTGCTAAAAATCCCTTGGTCCACGCGAATAGCATTTGGCAATCTACTCTCACTGTCCTCAGATCCTGCCCACTCGGCGACACCATCACTATTCTCATAGTCCTACTGTCTCTACCGCCAACTATTCTAACCGTCACCAATGCACTATTCGCTATGCTTACCTTCATTACACCCACTGGCCCCTCATCCTTGCCGACTACGTTTCACGAGATCTTTCAAGGTTCTGGAGGTACACCGTCTTTGGCGACAATCGTTTTAACAGACATCATCGGCCTGATGCTGTGGCTTGTCCTGTGGACGCCCATGCAGACTTTGTCCATCGAATTAGCTCAGGCTATGGTCGCGACGCAGCTGGGAGGAGGCAACGCCAGCAAGAAGAAGGGATCCGACCGTACGATGCTTTGCATGGGAATTGTCTCGGCTAGTCATGTGGCTCGCTATCAATGGATACCGAAAAGGCTGTTCGGATACGACTGGTCAGCAATACTATCGTCAATACCGTACGTGTCAAGAAGTCCACCACTTTCGTCTGGAAACGATTTCATTCCTATGCGTTCGCCAGCTGGCTGGATTCGAATATTGATCGCCCTCCATATACTAATTCAAGGATTGGTTCATGTTGCTAGAAGATGGTACCAAAAGCGAGAATACACTCAAGCTGTATCGATCAGCAAAAAGAAAGAGCCAGAGGGCGTAGCGGGTTCACCGAGCCGTCCAACACTTGTTGCTCCAGCAGAGGCTAAACCTCAGATTGCTGTGACGTCCTCCGATCTCACACCGAAGCTCCCGCCCGCACTCACCAAGGATGCTCGCGATAAAATATCGAGCGGGAAAAAGAAACGCAAGCAGGGAACTTATGTCAGAAGTCAGCAGCCGTTGTGGGCAGCCTTTGCTCACACGAAAGTGACCGTCCTCCGCGAGTACGAGCAGTCGCATACCCACTCGGAGGCTTCAGAGTCTAATGCCACGAATACAACAAATCTTGGAAATGCACCTTTTCTTGCTGAAGAGCGTCGTGTCTGGGTCTCCAACATGCTACCTACCAGCTTTCGCTTTCATGCCACCCAATTTCCAACGCCGCGACCGGTCGAGCCTAGTCTCGAGGAGTCTAAAATCACCGCCAGCGCTACTATCGATCGATCCAAACCTCTCCATGTGCGGATCAATGATACGGATTGGACATCAACAAGGATCGAAAGCTCCACTGATGCAGGCGAGGTTACAGATGGAGAGTGGACAGGCGAAGTCTTCGGGCTTTCGCCGTCTTCTAGCTACAGATGTAGCTTCGTCCAGAGTGGGGATGGCATGGTAGTTTACTCAACAACTGTTACCACACCAGCCCCACTCACTGACGACAACGGTATGTATAAGAGGCTCATGAAAGCGCATTTTGCACTGGCTAATATTAACTCAGATCTTTCCCTGATATCAGCCGCGCTTCCTCACCGAGTGCATCGCCCATCGTCACCAACTACACCATCAACGACATTGAAGAATTCAATTGCGGCTTTTGAAGTTAGCCTTAGCGAGGCCCAAGCCCGCCAGAAGCGAAGTCGGAAGGAGGCCAAAACAGCGTCTGCGGCTCTGAAGAGGGAGATTGATGTTCCCAGTTCCAAGATGGCCAAAGTTGGTGGCGAAGAAAGACAACATCACAATCGACATTGGCAGTGGAATCAGAATTCCAAACAAGCAGATGACGCCGTCGCCGCTATCTCTGGCGAGATCGAGTCAATCGGATGTCTCCCAGAAGATGACCTGAAGCTGTCCAAGGAGACCAAGGTTGCTTGGGACGAAACAAGAGAGCACCAGTCGCTAGCTAGAGAGAATCTCTTTCAATCCAAGGATGATGCATACCGAGTCAAGTCCTCTGCGCAGAACGAGGCAATCACAGCCCAACAGAAATCGGAACGATTATCTACGCGGAAAACGAAACTCAATGACCAGCATAAAAGATTGCAGTCATCTACCAGTCAGGGTCTTGACGATAAGCAGCGCAAGAACTCCGAGCAAGCCGCCAGAGAATTAGAACGCGTTCAATTCGAGCAAAGATGCCATGAACAGATGGCGATGTATCAGCGAGCCATCAACGATAGTGGCTATCATGTCTCGCATATCAGACAACAAACCCAAGCGATGAACGACGCTCTCACCGAGAAGCAGACGATGGACAATGCTCAATTTGAGCGCCCTCTTACTCCTGAAGGCGATCTCCCTGGCACATTGACTCACAATGCCGCTACCTCAGCTTTTCGATACCCAGCTTTCGGTTCTCAAGACCAGCCTAATGGTCTCCGCAGCAACTCCGGCTCCCTCCGGCACAGCGATCATCGCCCACGCTCTACTTCAATGTTTTCTGGAAATAGCGTCTACGCAGACTTTGACGATGAAGACCCTGCGCCGCCAATTCCGGCTAGAGCTGTTGAGGTGATTCGTGAGCGCGGTAGGAAGCGGAGTGAAGGCGGTGGTAGTGGCAGCTCAGGAAGTCAACGGGATCCAGCAAGTCCAGTCTTAGGGAGCATGGCAAGTCCGATTGGCAAGAGAAGTCCGGTATGGAATTCGTGAAGGATGTTCTGGCTGGGCTGTAGCGCTAGCTGCAGGCATTCGCGGAAAGATAGCAAGCATTCAATCATGACCTCAATCTCCTCTATCTGATCAGTGTTAAGCGGCTCTATCTTGCTGATATAAAACTAGTGGCGTAACGCCAGAAACTGCTAATACGCGATGTGGCTCTCCACCGGTTTTCCCTTATGATTTTTCAAAATCGAATTTTGATCCCCTTGGCGCTAGCCTTTGGTCGTTCTTTCCTTCCTCCCTCTCCTCTCACCCGCACATCTTTCCCGTCGTGAAGCAATCGATTGCCAACATCCACTGGTAGCTTACCATAAAATCTACACAGTCTGGAAGTCGACCAGCAGCCACTTGCCAAAGCCACTGATACCTTACCACAGGAATCTCCTCGATTTTCGAGTCGACTAGAGATTACTCGCCACAAGCCACCGATACCTTACCATATTCATTTCCACTATCTTGGGGTCATTACCCAGGTTTCCACCACCTTCAAGTCTACAGACCTTTCGTTCTCACGGTTCGTCCTTGCCTTCTCTGTTCAGCTCCAGCGCTCTTGCTAAGCTTACCAGATTGAAAGGACCATGTCTCCTACCATGTTCAGCAAGCTTCTGCGTCAGCCAGATCCATCGACATCTACCAAGTCCGAGGCATCCATTCGTGGTCCTGGCCAATGGTTCCGTGCGGCGGCCAATCAGTCAGGGCCAAATCTCCCGAGTTCTCAGCATCCGAATCGTGGACGTGGTTTCTCATCCATCAAAGACTTGGCTCTCAAAGAAAGGGCTCTCAAAGAAATTGCTCGATCCTTACAACGAGTATCTTCCCCAGAAGATAAATTGGTCGTTCGGCACCCCTCACCAGTGAATACTTTGCCAGACCACCTTCTTCGAAACAAGTCATCGCTATATGGCACCCTAAGAGATCAGTGCACACCACCGGAGCTCACGCTTCCCGCACCCGTAGTCCTTGCTAGGTTCCCTTCGCAAAGATCCAGCACGGTCTCATTCACACCGGACCAAAGCGGCGTCTCAAACGAGTCAAGTCATCCTACAACGCCATCACCGGCCAAACACCACGCCTTTGATCAATTCGAGACGACCACCCTTTTCGAGACGAGCACACTCGCACAGCCGAGGAGCATGGGCCAACAAGCTTCTGCCGTCCTCAGAAAACCAGTATCCCTGAAGGGAAAGCAAAGCCTGGCCACAATCAAGGGCAACACAAGAGAAGACTGGAGAGAAAAGAGAGAACAAGCTCAACAACTTCCACTATCACCCGAGTCATCCCGAGCTACGCCTGTACCATACTCAAGCACAAAGCAACCGCCAGTCAGAGGCCCCATCGTGATACCTAATGTACCACGCCGCCGCTCCTCATTGACGGCGATACACCTCAACAGCTTGCACTTCGACTCGGTTGACCCCAACCACACACAACTACAACACAGAGCAAGTACGCTTACCGAACCTCGACAGCGCCGACCAAGTACCCTTTCGGATACCCTACGGCCTGTCATCTCATCCATTGGGCCCTGCACACCCATTACACAGATCGATCTTCGCGACACTCTCTCTCCACCGCTCCTCTCACCACCACTTTCAGGATCGCGAATCTCACAATCACCGTCAGATCCACCATCTGCCAACTCGAGGAACTCGGTGTTGAAGCAACAAATATATCTCCCAAAGACATTCCCAAATGGCCCCGTCCCCGTGTTAGCCCCGCTGTTGACAGTCTGCCACCACCAATGCTATCAGCAACACAAACGGGTGTTCGCGTCAGGAAATGTGATTTGTCCAGTCCCCTGCATGGCTTGCGGTGATGTGGAGGAACCCAGATTTTGGAAATGCATTTGGTGCGGACTGAGGGTTTGCGCAACATGCATGAAACATTTTGACCAGCAAGGAAGGAAGTTGGACATGCTTCTGGCATGGGTCAGAGGGAGAGAGGGGGAAGGGATGGCGAAGAAGAAGGAGAAGCAACAGGAAGAAAAGGCTTCTTATATGGCATAGGAAGTTGGAGATGAGAGGCTTTGATACCCCTAATGGTAACAAGGGACATGGTACGTTACCCGAGTTGGAGACACATCTGCACGTAGGGCTAATTTTGAGGAAGGCATGATCTGGTGCGCCATGATTGCATTTTTGATATGGCTGTTCTGTCTGAGTCCACGGCGCAAGCTTTTGCAAGGGCTTGTTTCCATCCTCGCGGTCGTTTTGCCGGGTTGCCAGCTTTCCGATGGCAACGTTCTGGCTTGAGTGAATTTGGAATTGGGGAAGAGATGGGATAACGTACCCGGTTGATATGACTTTGCTTATTCGCTATTGGGACAATTGGAACGATACATGATCATGAGTAGCTATGACTTGAATGCTTTACGAAGGAAAAATGAGAAACATAAAAAATAGTCAGAGGTAAAAAACATGCCAAAAGAAACGATGATGATGAAATGCATTGAAACGATGAAAGGAAAAAAAGGAATAACGAAGCTCATGAGAAAACAAAGAAAACCACAAAAGAACCACAAAAACAGTTGAAAACAATAAGAACACCAGAAAAAGGCCCCTTCGAGATCTTAGCTGTACGAGCTGGGGGCTATGAACCTGCTGGTGTGCTCTCGGGCATTCAGCAGAGCCAAACGTTCTCACGCACACCCAAAGAAAAAAGAAACTCCTTTACCATTTCATCCGGTCCTGCGATGATCTGGAGAAGAGAGGAGCAATGATGGGCACTCCATGCGTACGTCGTGCTAGCTACGAACGTACTGCTTGTCAGGGAAGTCCAGAGATCTCAACCAATGTAATAGAACAGCCGTGTGGTGTATGCCTCCACGGTCATCACAATATGCAATTATTGAAACCCTCCACTCGCCTCATTTTCTTCCTCCCTTTTCTCTTCCCCAGACCCCATCACACCACCGACCCATTCCCGATACTTGAACACCTCTCCCCTGCCCCCACCTGCACCCCCTCCTTTCAAATCCTTCCCAAACGCCTTTCTGCCCACAAATCCGCCCAAAGCCTCCTCTACCTCCCTTGCGCTCAGAGACCGCTGTCCGGGCTCGGGCGCTGTGTGCATGACTGCATCTCGTAGTTCTCCGACATCAATCTCGCCGCTGTCGCGCTCGTCGAAGGCGGCGAATGCGTTCAGGAGTTCTTCCTGCCCGCTCAATGGCGCCAGTAAATTCGATAGTGTAGATAAGAATGTGGGGAGGGCCATTGTTTGGGGGGCGCCGGGCGGAAAGAAGGGGGTAACCTCGCTTGCTGAGGAGGGGAGGGAGAGGTTGGTTAGCATGTCGGTTACGTCGTCGCGGGTGACTTGGTTGCTGGAGGAGCGGTCGAGGAGGGAGAATGCTTCGCGCATTGAGCGGACTTGAGATGGGGGGAGAGTGGCCATGGGGTCGTTGGTAAGGCGGGACTGGCCCATTGGTATGGCTGTTGTTATGCTGGAGTTGCGAGTTGGTGATACTGGGAGTTCGCGTGTTGTGGGTGTGAGTGAGGGTGTGAGTCCACGCGGCGTCCAGAAGGCTTCGTTTGAGGTTGGTGTGGAGGTGTTTGGAAGTTTGGTTGGCGAGACTATGGGTGTGTGTTGCTGTTTTATGGGAGAGGGTAGAGGTGTGGTGGGCGTTGTAGGGCGGATTGTTGTTGAGGGCGAGGAGGGTGATTCTGGTCGGCGGAAGGGGGAGGCGGGAGATTCGGGGCGGCGGAATGGGGATGTTCGTGGGGAGCCGTAGGAGAGTGGGGAGGGTTTGTATGTTGATGGTAGTGACTGTAGCGCTATGGTCAGCTTGTGATCGTGTGGATGTGTCATGTATCAATGAGGGCGCTGGACATACCATCGTAAGACCGCTGTGCTTGAATGGATGTATTCGTGTAGTATTCGCAGCAACGAGGGGCTTACAGCTGCTCTGAAAGTTGCTCGTTGAAGGAAGTGAATTGGCTTCTTCTGAATTTACTTGTCAATAGCGACGGCGGGCGCGGAGTAAACAAACGCCAAGCCCGCGATCACAAACTTCCCGCATTCCCCCCTGTCGATCAGCCTATTGGACCCTCGTTCTCGAGCCCCTCGGTCAGAGAAAGGAGGGCAGAGTTGCGGCGTACATATTGTCCGCACTGATGTTCATGCCTCCTTAATAAAGGCGTCTCTGCGTAATGATTTCCTGAGAAATGAAAGTAATGAGCATATACGCTTTGAATGACCTCTCGCGACCTTTAATTGGTGTGTACCTGCATATGCTCCTTCCCTCTGCAGGCGCCCATGCTTACAGGAGCACAGCTCATAATGACTGATTGAATACCCCTTCTGCACATTTTATTTTCTACCTTACCCCCCTTAAGTACCTTGACTACCTATGTCTGACCCAGCATGACGTCCGTACTTTCTTATCGACCTTCAACGAGCGGCACCACGGGGAGCTCGAATGGAAATACTCTCAATCGGCAGGCTTCATTGTCTTCTTTTCCCTCCACACGGACGCCATCGAACCCATCTGTACGCAATGTAACTTCAGTGGGCAACATCCCTCGAATGCCTCGCCGTGGATCCATCAGCAGCAGCTCCCAAACGCCTTCTACTCCATCCTCTACTCAGCAAACGCCACAGCGCAACGGCGTATCGCGGTCACCAAGGAAGCTGAAGTCCCAATATCCTGCCGATTCGACAGAGCAACATGTCGAATACATTCTTGTTGCTTCATTCCATGTGGATCGAGGACCAATAATGGAACATCAATATCCAGGAGCTATTAGTGGGGACGAAGGCATGCTTGCCGAGCTTATGTTGCCGGATCAAGTGCATAATAGGAAAGAGGATTGGACGATATTCTTCTTGCATAAAGATACAAGTGAAGAGGACCCCGACAGGGACAAGCGGGATTCAATGATTGAGACTGAACCCAATGGCCCACAAGGAGATGTAAATGGAGATGCGGTTGCAGGCGCAAATGACAGGGGGGAAGACCAGGAAGAGAATGAAGGAGGAGATGCACCGCCATTAATTCATGTACTAAATTTAGTAAACACAAAACACGATGCATCAGCAAAAAGGTAGGTTTGGGCCGAGCCTTCGTCCAATTGATGCCTGTCTGACTCTTTTTGCGCAGAGGTGCAGTGGTAAAAGCAATGGCAATTTGCACGCGACATCCATTTCTTCACATATATAAGGTAGAGCAACCTTACTTCATAGACCCGGACAAGAGTCATAAGCTGACTTGGAGTGAAGCCACTTTTATTACTAGCTCTAGAAGAGTATTTCAAATCGCCATATCTGGAAACTTTAGAATCGTTATACGATGCAGTCAACTCAATGGACTTATCGTTAATGCCACGACTCTCGATGCTTGAACGACATATCTTGCTAGCCAGCGACACCAAAGATCTGTTTGTGGAAAAGTTTGACCAGATGATTCAGCAAAGAATGGCGGAGGATGCGTCGAACAATGCAGCAACTTCTCCGGACTCTCCATCGAAGAGTTGTGGAGATCTTGTCGGCCATCGACCCCGGTACATTGTGCCCCGTGACACTCACGAATTCGAGACCAAAGTTGTGTACAATCAAATACCCGTTCCGATCAAGATACCTACAGGCATATCACCAGATACGGTTGGAGACTTCTCTTTCATCAAACTTATTCAGACCTTTTCAGCGCCTCATGCATCCTCGCCTCAGCCTTTCGCATTACATCCTCATCTTACCACCAGCGGCGCCTATACCCATCCGATTATGGTTTTAGTCAATGCTCTACTCACTCAGAAGCGTATCATATTCCTCGGTCACAACAGACCTTCGGGCGAAGTTGCTGAGGCTGTCCTTGCGGCGTGTGCACTGGCGTCTGGTGGCGTTCTACGAGGCTTTACCCGGCATGCATTTCCTTACACTGATCTCACGAAAATCGACGACCTTCTCAACGTCCCTGGATTCATTGCTGGCGTAACAAATCCCACCTTTGCCAATCACCATGAATGGTGGGATCTCCTCTGCGATGTACCCACAGGCCGAATGAAGATCAGCAGCCGGATTGAGAATGCTTGCATAACAGATGGCCTTAGCAACTTCCAACAACAAAACCCTGGCTATGCACCCAGTGGCCACGGTATAGGGGGAGGCAACTCTTCCTTAGCTACGAATTGTGATGCCACTGGCGACGCTGCGTTCATGGAGTCAATAACCTCCAGCATCCAGTCTCGCCACGGCGAATCTGCCATCCGGTCCAAATGGCGCGACTACATCCTCAAGTTCACTCGAATTGCTGCGGCCTTCGAAGAGTCTGTCTATGGAGCATCTGCTCTTTACATTGGGGCCTCAGAAACTGACAGCGGCGCCCATGGTGTCCGAGGCCATGGATATGTTTGGCCCGACGATGGAGCCAGAGCTCGTGAACTGGGTGCCAATATCTGGCGTATCGAATGCTGGAGGACTACTCGCAGCTACTATGCTTTTGTTCAAGACTTGGCTGCGATGTGGAAGCGTAAACCGATACGCTCGATCGACCTCGCGCATCAGCACGATCGCCTCCGTAGCCTAAAGCTTAGCCACGAGGATAGCGCGGCTATCTACCTTGCGCTTTCTGCGACCGTCAAGTCCTATGATGAAGTGTGCCAGCTGCTGTGCGTAACGCCTGAAAGTAATGCTGGCATATTCTATATCAGTCTTGGCCTTTTCCATCCAGAGGCCCGAGTCAGAACGGCCACGGTGGAGCTGCTGGAGCGGATCATGGTTCATGAAGCTGGAAGGCATTTTTGGGCCCAACTGGGGCGATTTGCGAAGCTGGCTTTCATCAGGACGAAGAGGGAGTGCGTGAAGAGTAGCCAGGTGGATGATAGTCCCACTGAGAATGAGACGGGGCTGAGTATGGATGCTAGGATTGCTGGGAGGAATAGCTGAGGTATTTTGCCCCTGCTGATCTACTTTGATATAATGTTACGCTGTTACGCTGTTATGCATGTTTCATGAGAGATTGAGAGGAAATCTTGGCAGCTTTGTCTGTGTCCGGTCCAGAAGGTGAATTTGCCCTGTACCAAGAAACTTACTTTGGACCGGACCGCTATGCCTACTTGAGGTCAACAACATTGTATGGGCCTAACTTCCAGTCTACATGATCTAGGCTAGGCTTTCGAGCACGAAACTATTTGGCTCGTGGCGATTTCAGCCTTGTCATTCTAGACCCTTGCCATCAGCTTCAGGCAGTTGACTTGGATTCCCTACAACACCTGTTTCACCAACATCCTCGGTTTTTTCGACTCCATTCCTTTCTGTTCCTTATCTGGCAATGTTGAGGAATCGAGAAGCCTTACACATTCATTCAATCTCCCTTGTTCTCCGCCTTATACGTTACTCAATCATATCATGCTCAGCATGAATAATGACAGGAAGAAACATTGTAACCATGACAATCGATGCACATCCCTCGTTGCAATTCTTGTGGGAAGAGGACCATTTCGTCGTGGTTCGAGCAACAATACATCATTCAACGATGCCACAAATTAAAACACCCTCCGGGCCCATTCTTCTCCTCAATCGAATAACAAATATTCTTCACCGCAGGCACCTCCGTCCCATTCAACTTCCCAACAATCTGAAAGCCATTTCCCGGCCCAATGGGACTCCCCACGTAAAGCCCACACATATCCGCGGCAGTGCTTCCAGGCAGGCCGCCTCCCAGTGGGGACGTGCAGATGTCGAGTTGTTCGAAGGAGGATAAGTCGCGCGAAAGTTGGAAGGATTGGATCTTGGTTTTTACGACTTCCTCGTAGGCGAAGCTGTTGGTGGTGGGGTTGTCGTGGCAGATTATGTCGGTGAAGGAGGTTATGGAGAGGGGTGGATTGGGGACTCGGTGCTGGTCTTTTTCGCGAGTGAGGAAGGGTTTGCTGATGGGGAGGGGTGAGGTTAGGGTTGGGTGGGCGGCGAGGGTGCTGGTGAGAGCGTAGAGTATGAAGAGTAAGGCTAGGAGGTGGTGCATGGTCATTAGTGGCTCGAGCGGATGGCGGCCGGACTGGTCTCGAGAAGCATTTGAGAGTTGAAGCGGTAGTACGGAATGCGCGATTTACAAGTTTTATGGTTCCAGAGGCCTCGACTGATATACGGACACTGGTTTGCACGACAGGTTAAATTTTTGGAACAATGCTCTCGGACATTTCTTTTCAATCAATGGGAAGAACAAGCATTTCCTCGTCCTTGTCACACACTTTCGTTGAACAAAGATTCTAGATAAGACGCTGTTCCTTGACATTTTCATTGGAGTTGCTATATGTGGAAAATCTGCGTTCTTGCCTAGCAGCTAGAGAACGAAGAAGGAAGACAAAGGTGCTGAAGACGTGTCGCATTTGCACTCGAATTTTGTAGTCTTGCACAAACGAAAATGCTCCTCGACATAAGAGATGAGACAGAAAAGCCATGTATAGAAGTTCAAAAGCTGGGCAACTCGCTGGCTACCCGTGCAGTAGATGGTAGGAATACATTTGATCAGCTTTATGAAAAGTGAGATATACTTTTCTTGAACTGTTCGAAGGTTACCGTCATCTGCTCTCTATTTATCTAGTGCAACGAAAAAACCTGTAGGCAGTAATTTGACTACTATATCCCTCCCCATGCAAGACTTATGATCCCTTCTCTTACTTGAGAAGCTTCGGCTCCTTTCTGTGTTGGTGTTCAAGTAGCTCCTGCTGGACTCCCTTTCGCTCTTGCCACCTTTCGGAAGGCCAAGACGTATTGTAGCCTTGCACCGGGGGAAAGGTCGGAATACTTGAATGAACAGATATCAGGATACTCATTCCTCTTTGGAAATTTTACAACTTCATGAAATTATCCCTTCAATCCCACGCAAACCATGAATCAGGAACTTTCCACTGAAGACACAGATGTGGACACATGGCCAGCACCTCATGTGATCCATCCCATCGCCATCCATACTCAGACAATCATCCTGTTGCATGACCAAGGTAGTACTGGCGTTGAATTTGCGGCCGAGTTTTGCAAAGCCACCACCTCAAGCGGTAAGCAAAACGAGATATAGATCCTCTCCTCTCTGACCTAGACCCCAGGCCACACTCTTCCGCAGCTATTCTCAGGCATGAGATATATCTTCCCAACAGCAATATCGCAAAAGTCCACTCGCCTGGGCGGAATTAGTATCACTCAGTGGTTCGATAATTACTCACTCATCGACCCTTCCGAGCGCAAGGAACTCCAGAGGCCGGGATTGCAAGAAACAGTGACCTATGTTGACATGTTCTTGGAACAAGAAGCGAAACTCGCTGGCCGGGGAAATGTCTTGCTTGGGGGATTAGGTCAAGGTTGTGCGGCCGCATTGTGCGCGCTCCTCGTGTTTCAGGAAAGTGATGGTGACAAAAGAAAGGCAGTGGGAGGATTCGTTGGCTTAAGCGGTTGGCTGCCCCTGAGGCAGTCGTGGAGGAATTCCAAAGCGTCAAGCGATCCACGCGACCACAGCGCTGCGCAGCCTGTCGGAGAGTCTCAAGGTGGTAAATCGATCGCCGAGTTGACTGATTCGATGGCTATATTATTGGCAGGAATCGGAGATCTTCCACTCCCTGTGCATCTTTCTGTGCCAAAACATGGCCAGATTCCGGTGTTTCTTGGCCATAGAGAGGCAGATGGTGAAGTTTCTATTATTCTGGCAAGGCAGGCAGCTGTGACTTTGGGGGATTTAGGACTGGTAGTCACTTTGAGAACGTATGCAGGGTTAGAACATTGGTGGAGAAGTGGTGACGAAATTGACGATATCGACCGTTTCTTGAGTGTGAAGTGCGGTGTGGCAGCGGTCGCTGTACAAAACTTAGCCCCCTGAACAAGACATTATGGAGGCGTATGGTTCTGTCGAGATGAGCATGGTAGAATTGGAAGAGTGCCACTAGGGATTCAGTGATAGTCCATGATTTTCTCTGGTTCCGGGGTCCTCTACCCGGCCAGCTTCCCTGTATTTCCCGTCGACATAGATGAGTCCCAGTCCCTTTGCTCCCTTATATTCCCCTGCTTTCAGCACCTTCGCTACAACGACCACATGATCCCCCACATTCACACACTTCTTCTTCACCAGCTGGCATTGCATCCACCATATACCGCCCTTTTTCAACCTTCCATTTCCATCCCTTCCCTTTGGCTCTAACATATCCTCCCATCCGTGCTGATTGCCCGTGTTCTCACCTACACTTGGCTTTTTGACGAACTTGTGCGCTACTCTCGCACTATTTAGACCTGATGCGAAAAAAAGGTTCGATTCCAATATAGCATCGTAAGTCGAAGAGGGTCTTTTGATGTTGAATGAGACATAGGGAACTGGGCCTAGGGTTATTGTGTTGAAAGAAGAGACAAGAAGGGCGCGGGGCTCCGATTTCCCGACATTTGGAAAGTGGGGTTTCTTGGTGTAAGAGACGATTGCTGTTAAAGGATGGGGCGTTGAGCGCATTAGAGTCCTAACTTCCACAGAGAGCCGGGAATGGGGAGGATGGGCGTTGAGGGGAGCTGGATGCGAGCCATTTTAGTTGCGTGAACGGGAATTGTGGACAACGCTCCTTACGCTCGCTGTCATCTCCATAGACAGACGTCGAATAGAGGCGCAACGAGTTGTGAGAAGGTTGCGATGTAAAGTGTAGACGCGTCAAAGGGTGAATTGAGCGGAGGACATGGGAGGAGCCTTGACGAGAGATCATGGAATTATCGCGTCAATGAGAAGGTGAAGTAGACTTCGACGGTCATAACATGTTTCCAAAGCTTCTTGTGCGCGTAGAGCCAGCGTTGGGTGAATTACAGAGGTCAGTTGGCGTCCATGAGTGGTAGTTGAAGAATATCGGTAAAAAATCGTCGGCCAAAAGTCGCTAGCTCCGCATCCACAGCTCCTATCAACAATCAACTACGACAACAGCGCCTCAAAAGACTTCAAAGAGACCCCAATGTCTTTTTCTACTCCCCTCCGCCGAGCATCCCTGGCCTCCCCGTCTGTTCCAGAAATCCAATGCCGCCACGCGACCCTCCTCCGCCGTCCCAAACGCCCCTACACATTCACACAGCTTGTCACCCTCTCAGACGGAAGCACCTACACTCACCGCACAACCTCCCCGCAGCCAATCTACAAATCGCTAAAAGATACGCGGAATACACCGTTATGGAACCCTTCGTCACAAAAGTTGCTGAATATGGAGACAGATGAGGCTGGGAAGTTGAGGGCATTCAGAGAAAAATTTGGACGAGGTTGGGATGCTAGTAGGATGGCTGATGAGGATGTGGATAGAGACGGGAGCGAGGAAGGTGGGAATGTGAGGGGTGAGCAGGAGGATAATCTTCTGGATTTGATTAGTGGGTATGGGCAGGAGGCTGATGCAAAGGGGGAGGCCGCGGGGGTCAGAGAGGGAAAGGAGAAGAGTGGGAAGAGGAAGGGTGGAGAGCGGTGACAAGATTCACCAACGATGGGTGCGCAATCCTGTTTGACATAACCTATGGTGTTCTATTGGAGACAAGGGAAAGAGATGCATCTACGGAGTGCAGGGAAGGAAAGGCGGCTGCAGCGTAGCCAAATGCTAGATATTATACCCCAGAGTATGATTCTTGTATCATATCTGTCAAGGTACCAGAGCGTCATAGCAAAAATTCCATATTACGAGCGAACCTGCTCCCTTTCAAAGCCAAAATGGTCAATTATGGAACAGACCCCAGAGCCCTACTCTGGCGCTGCTCGAGGCCGGAGCTCTTCCTGTAAGTCATTCAAGACTCCTTCCTCGTTCCGGCTTTAGAAGGCTTTCATATCATGACTAAAGCCTAAGCTGTGATAGCCCCCGCCGTTCCGCTGCTGTTCTTCCCATAACCTGTTTGGATGGGCATTTTGACTTCACACGTCAAACAGCAAGGGCTCTGGTGACTCCAAGGTTTATCTTTTCTGCTTGTGCTGCAAGGACGTGAGACGTAGGTCAAGGATACGGAGACTTGAGATCATACCGTGAATAGTCTCAAAGCGCTGCTGGCTCTTTTGTAAATTCCCGCAGTGATTTGGACCGTTGACAACCTTGATTTCAGGACGTTTCAAGAGCAAATTCCCAGCATCCTGGAGGGAAACGCAGATCTATTTTCTCTGCATTTAGTAGAACCCTGGAGGTCTCCTGGCCTGGATAGTTGACAAGCTTGGATCTCCGGGCTCTCCTTTATCGGTAGCTGCTGGTCGCTTCTCCTCGGAAGTTCCAGCTGCTGTATGCTCTTTCTGAAGCCGTCTTTTCTCGCGTCGGCGAGCATTCGATTCCCAAAAACGGTCCTCCTCCTCGATGTTTTTTATGACTGTCGATACATGAGCCTTACCATCGACACGGACTACCTAGATATTGCCTACCATCATGCCATTCCTGCTCCTGCTCCGGATCTCCAGTCCCAAGGACCTTTTCGACATCCACTTTCTCCCCACGTTGCACCTTGTCCAAGACCTCTTTCAGCAGCTTGATCTTTGCGTCGGCCTTTCGGCTGAAGCTTGAGTATTCATTACGTAGTGTGATCATCTGAATGGCATTGGATCCAATCAAGAGGAAGATCCAGATGAAGAAGGTTGCAGGATTCCAGTTTTTCCCATGCTGAGTCTTGGCTGGGGCTTTGGGAGACTCTGACTTTCGGAAGGCCTTTGGAATGATCGAATGCCATACGGAGGGTTGCGCGACGCGTGGTAGATTTTCTGTCGAGGTAGCATACGCTCGATGGTTTCGCATGTGCTGGTAAGAAATTCGAATTTGCTTGAGAGGCGGCCGAAACACTTTTAAATCACGCCCCTTCCCTAAATACCGATAAGCCGAGACTGGAAACATTATAGACGCTCAAGCAGTCTTACGATAAATACCAGCACTTCAGAATTCCTACTTTACTTTCCAGACGGCTCGGAGTTTAAGTGCGCCGTGCGCTTGTTGCCGCGTGTTTATAAAATTCGCGGATTAGGAAATACAGCTTGCTCTCAAACATCCTCTCGCGGCATCTTGCTTACTAACATGGCTTTGGCGTTGTTTTCATATTGCTGTCTGTCATTATACATAGGAGCAGACTTACGATGACACGAAAGGAGCTGCCAGCACGAGCAGCTAACATTCTACGTGTAGTAGCTTCTACGACAGCTTGTTCTCCAGCAACAGTTGAGTCATTGCGCTCCTTTCTAGCTCCCAGCGGGACCCCACCACAGCAGCAGAAGAAACCATCTGCAAAGACTGCGCAATCCCAAAGGAAACCCCCCACAGCTCCACCAGTGAAAGCAGTGGGCGCAAGAGCTAGGAAACAGCCTGCAGTCGCCGTGCTAGAGGTTACAGAAGAAGGACAAGATGCAATCCTGGCCCAGGAGAGATTGGCACTCGCGACAGAAGTTGCCAACGTGACATTGAGATCCCTCACTGAGGCTATCAAGAGACCACCCGCTCAAAAGAAAAGGACCCCACTCGCGAGATCCTCGTCAAACGCATCCTTCAGCAATGGACGCAATTCCCGGAGCCAGACTCCTTTACAGCCGATATGTGCAAACCGAATCACGGACTCACCCAGCAAGCCGTGCCATTCGCGACGATCGTCTTCTACAGCTTCGGTCAAAGATGCTCTCGAGGGCCTCAGAGCTCAGGCCGAATGCGCTCGTATTGCGTACGCCACGTTGCGGTCTATGCAGGGTAAAGAACTTCAAATGTTGCCCTATCTACAGCTAGAAACAGGCATGTCTGCTTTGATTACAAAGTTAATCGTGCTTGGATTCGACGATCTTGCTGTAAAAGAATTACGGATACTTAGGCGACACCTTGAAAATTCTGGAGAACCCTCAGCTAGAAAGCCTGTTATATCTGGTGGTCCAATCTCTGAGAGCGAAAACCTGGACGCTAGAGCAGAAACACTACCAGGCATGCTCAAATTCCGGAACATCGACATTAGTGGAGCATTATTAGCCTTGATCATCGCTTCCCAATTACACGTCCTCAAGATCATTGCTTCGAGACGAGATGCTTCGGCTGTTGAATCTTGCCTCCAACATCTCGGACTTCATGTATCTTATTCTCCAGCCAATCTCATCCAGCGGCAGATCAACCCAGACGCGCCCGAATCCCAAGCTAGGGCAGCCCGCCAGTTGGAGTCTCTGACTCAGGTTCTCTTGGCTCTGTGTCCTTTGAGATCTTCCACCGACGACAATAAGATAGGCAGCTCTGGCAATGGCCCGCTACCGGAGGCCGCCTTTCAGATCCAGCTTCTAGCCTTGCGAATACGATATACATGGTGGGAGCTGTCTGGTCATCAAAGCAATGTCTCACGAGAGATGGTTAGCCCATTCTCTCGATATCTGGCTATTTTCCGGCGCAAATCAAGGCTCGGAAGAAGAGAGAAGTATGAATTGGCACAGAGTGCCTTTGAAAGCATCTCAAAGTGTGTCCAGAATATAACAGGCTTCCGGGAAGAGATGTTCTTCGATATCTATCAGTCTTTGGCAGACCTAGCGCAAGACGCCTTGGAGCATTCTGAAGCTGTTAGGTGGATTAGTAGATCCAGGCAAAACGCGACGCAATACGGAGCGTCACGAGCCCAGCTCTGCACTCTGGCCTGTCGCTTGGCAACGCTGCAACTTCGCTCCGCTGATTGTAATTCTGATGATGTTATCTTGATGTCCTTGCAAGAGGCGGCCGGCAACCTTACCAGTGACTTACAAGGTGAATCTGCAGAATTAGATGAGCTCTTAGTAGCGGTGGCTTGTATTCGGAAGTCAGCATTTTCAGTTGTTCAGGATAGCCTCAGAGTTTTCTCCACCGAGCTTTCTGCTATTGCAGAAGAATGCAGGAACATCGTCCTGCTTTGCCTCCAATTTATGATCCGATATGTGGGTAATGGTTCCGCGCCGGACGAGAACGACAAGATATTGGCACGCCGTAAACAGCGGGAAAGATCAGCAGACCAAGTTGCCGCCCCTGCGGTGGAATCAGTCGTAGCAATGGCAAGATTTGCGGCGGGCGCGCCTCCAGAAACATGGGACAGGCTGGAGGCTGGACTCCGCGATTGCTCTAAATTGGTCACTAGGCTAGAAGATGGAGAAGAAGAAGCAAGACCAGACCAGATCGTCAACAAGCGAAGCTCGTCGTGCTTTGTATTAATATCGAACGCCTACTGGTACCGCTTCCTTCGTCTGAGGCAAGAAGCTATAGACGTGAAAAATTTGAGGGAGTCCCTTAGAAATTCGATTGATCTGATCAGAGGCCGACCGATGAACGAAAAGATTGAAGGCTTCCTCACGATGAAACTCGAGAGATATGGACAAATCTACGAGAATCTGCGTGATTATAAAAAGGCCGCGGACACATACCAAGAGGCTTTGGCTACTCAAATCGAATCTGGCCGTCTTCAAGCAGCGACAGAAGCCGCAGTCAATAGATCCCTACCACAGGTCTTCGAAAGTGGAGGCGAGTTTGACCTTCTCTCTCGGATGCTGCTTGCATATCCAAGCGTAGCATTGAAGGCCGCTGCGAGTGGAGAGCATCTGGACCCATTCTACGACCCTGAACGTCTTTGCGACAGCGAGCGCGGAGTCCTGCTCGAGCAACAACTTATCGCAGTAGTATCATTTCTTCTCGATCGAGGTCCTTCTACAGTCGTATGCAATGCTCTCCATGATCTAGCCGAAAACCTGCTATCATTATATACAAGCAAAGCTTTTCCGGTGCGGCGCCTTCGCGTTGTCGTCCGCTTGCTTGGCCTCCTCCTAGCCAATCCTGGGGTATTACGGAATGACCTCCAAGAGCAAGTACTCAAAGAAAGCCATAACGAAACGAAGGGTGGCCACTATGACATAAATTTGTTACAACTGTTACCTCATCTCTCCACGTCCCGTATAGTACTCGTCACTCTGCATGGTGAAACCTCAGATGTCGAGAAATTGGAAAATGTTTTGGTGTCTTGGTCTCGAATGGTGCAGGAACACCCTGACTTGAGCTCGCTCCAGACACAAGTATACGATCTCGAGGACTGGCTCGTGCAACTTGAATTCCTCGCCCAATATCTGGATATGCAGGGTCTCGACCTGCTCCGGGTACCAGTCTTGCAGCTTTTGGTCACCATTCACGAAGCTACGACGTCAATGCAATGTTCTGCCATAGTATCGAGACTCTCTGCACTTGGCACGCAGTATTCAAGACTGGGTTATTCTGGTCGCGCCGGTCTCTTCTTTCACAAGGCTCAAAAATATGTGGAATCGTCTGATATTGCTGATCCTACCAAAATTAGGTGGCAATTGTCTCACGCTGAATACGCACTTGTGAATAGGAACATCAGTGTCTGGTAAGTAGCATCAATTTAATTCAACGGCATATACTAACATTGTGTAGTAAGAAAAATCTCACTGAAGCGGAGCAGCTTTATGATAGCAGCGTCAAGTTAAAGTCTGGAAAAATCGGAGCTCGGGCGTTGAGCGAGCAGTCCCAGCTAATAGCAGATGCGAGCTATATTCTATCACTAGTAGCACAAGCAGAAGAGCAGGCGTCAAAGGCACTCTTCTATGCACGATTAAGCGTGAAAAATTGTAATCAAGCTTGGAATATCTTGGAACGGAGTCGAACCAAACTTGGCCGGATAGCACGAAGGGACACTCCAAAGACCGAGAAGGATCACCTACCAGAGTTGATGTCAGAGCTTTCGATATCTGAGCATCAACCGGCCGAGGACACTGCAACTCGATGCTCAAGCCTCCAAACTGCAGCTTTTTGGGAACTTGTCCCTCGTCTGTTTCGGGGACTTATTCACCTGACCTCGATCCTTGCCCACCATGGTCTTATACCAGAGGTACTATATTACCTCGGAAGAGCAAAGAAAATTGCTGAAGCCGTTCATGCTCCGTGTCTCATCGGTCAATGCTTAGCACTCATGGGGCAGTTTCGCAACCGCCAAGGAGAAGTCGTGAAGGGTGCTTTGCTGCTACAACAAGCGGAAAAGGTCCTACCTGGAATGCCGCACGATCAAAGATTTGCTGCAGTACAATCGGTCTTGGCCGTTCACTTCGCCAAAGGCAGAGAACCACAGGCTGGAGAGACTGCTTTTGCAACAGCTGAAAAGGTCCTCCAGCAGCTGACGACAAAAAGCTTTTTGGAAAGCCTAAGCCATAAGCGGCCCAAGACAGAAAGCCTTACTATGCAAATGGAAATGCTGATCCTTGGGGGAACCAAGCCAGCACGTCAGGCTGGAACCAATCGGGGACGCGCCGTTACCAAGAAATCTGTTAGCAAGCCAGCAGCGCAGCCAATACCTTCGCAGCACACGGACGAAGAGATTCCGGCCATTGAAGCGATTTTGTTGAATCGTATGAAGGGGGAATTCCTTCGAGCGCGCATCTTAGCATTGATTCGGGAAGAGCGCGTTGACCGAGCTGCAAACCTGCTCGAAGATGCAGCAGCGTATCCCAGTGACCAACAGGGTGTCGTGCTTCAGGCGCTACTAACCGCTCGGGTACGTCTTCACCAGGGTTTGGACCAGCTGATTAGTGATCCTGTCTTTTGCGTGATTCATGAATCTACAATATCTTGTCCTTCGATAAGAACATTAGGCGAGACGCACCCAAAAATCATCTCACAGGACCCTAAGACAAGAAACAAAACCACCGCCTCTAGTAAGCAGATAATCAAGATACCAGCTAAAAAGACAAGACCTAGAAGCCCATCCATAGCTAAGGCCGAGGCTGATTTCCTACGTCTGGCGCATAGTGGCATGAAAGAAGTTCTGGGCCTGGCAAGAAGAACATCTCCAACGACAATCCTGCATGAGGTTTCCGACGTATTGGGAAGGATACTAGTCGTGCTTTCTGCCACCTCCTCGTCCGCTGCGAAAAATTCTGTTTCTGCTACTCTCTTGGCATATGTTCTAGGTACCTTACCATCGCTATGATGATGATGAATGGGAAGCTGACGTTCATCCACAGAAATGGGTAGGGTCCTTTCGATGGGCAAGGAGTCTGCAGTGATTCAAGTAGAACGGCAACTGTCGCAGATAAGGGAGGCACACCAGTGGCCTGCTGAGCGCGTTCCTGATTCTGACGAATTATTCACCATCAAGGACGATTTCGAGTTTGCAACCTTTCAAGCTCAGTATATCGACATAATACCTGCTTCTTGGACGGTAATATCAATTACCTTGAGTGAGTCCTGCGAAGATATTACGATCTGCAAGATCCGCGCCGGACAGTCTCCGTTCGTACTAAGACTGCCCTTGGAAAGGCAGAAGGACTCCCTAGAATGTGACCAAGAAGGTTTCAGCTTTGACCAAGGAAAGACTGAGCTGCGAGATATCATCACTCTTGCAAATCAATCGACACACGGGGCCGAACAGCTTTCCCACAAAGGAGCCAAGACGGAGTGGTGGGAAACACGGAATGCACTTGACGCTAGGCTGAAAGATCTACTCAACAACATCCAGACCATGTGGTTGGGAGGATTTAAGGGCATTTTCTCGCAGGAATACCAAAATTCTGACCTGTTGTTACGTTTTCAGCAATCACTCCAAAACATCCTTGACAAGCACCTGCCGTCGCGTCAGAAGTCGGGAAAGGGTCCTCAGTCTAGCCGGGTTGCCCTGGATTCACGCGTGATGGAGCTCTTCGTCGGGCTTGGTCCGCCGAGCGAGTCCAATGATATAGACCAGCCTCTACTGGATCTGTTGTACTTCGTTGTCGATATCTTGCAATTCAACGGTGAGCGCAATGCTTATGATGAGGTAGACTTTGATTCGGTAGGAGGCACTTGCGGTACAACGAAAATCCCTACGTTATGCTGACCTTGGGTAGATTACAATCGAAACCGCGGATGGTCTTCGACAATACCATCAAGCTTTTCAGGATGAGGACCACACTGACCCAAAGCAGCATACTATTCTGATCCTGGACAAGAATCTTCATTGCTTCCCTTGGGAGTCATTACCTTGCCTAAGTGGACATGCTGTGTCTAGGCTATCTTCGCTTGGCTGCTTGAGGGATAGAATACTGCAGCAAAGAAGGCAGCAAGAACAAAGAGGTACCTCGCCCGTGGTTGACCAAAGCCTTCAAGTCAGCCGCTACGGCGGGTCATGGATCCTCAACCCTGGGGGCGATCTAACGGCGACCCAAGAGAAGCTTGAGGTCCCACTACAAGGACTTTCCGGTTGGGAATCGATTGTTCAGCGAGAGCCAAATGAAGCCGAGATGAAGTCCTGCTTAGAAGCCCACGACCTTTTCCTCTACTTTGGACACGGAAGCGGCGGGCAGTACATACGATCCAGGACCATCAAGAAGCTTGAAAGGTGTGCCGTGGCCCTTCTAATGGGCTGCAGCAGTGGTGCGCTTACCGAAGCCGGAGAATTCGAATCTTACGGAACGCCGATGAATTACATGCAAGCTGGGTGTCCTGCATTGCTTGCAACATTATGGGATGTGACGGACAAAGACATTGATAGGTTTTCTTCCAGAGTGCTGGAGCAGTGGGGACTTTTCGAAAGACCTCAGCCGCAAAGCAGTCCTGTCAAGAAAAGCGCAAAGCAGAGAGGAAAGAGCAAAATCAGAGACGTTGAGAGTGCGAGGAATAGTGAGAAGGTTTCAGTCTCACTGGTTGAGGCTGTTGCGAAAGGACGGGAATCATGTAATCTGAAGTATCTAAACGGGGCGGCGCCCGTTGTTTATGGGGTGCCTGTTTATCTTTCATGATTGTGGAAAGCATTGGGCGGCACCCTTAGGGCTTTGGGTATGTAGAGCGATGAAAAAGATGTAAGAATTAACAAATGATCCCTTGCAGTCAGTCGTCTACCCACGCTACTTTGCTGTCATTGGAGTCTACTTGCGCTAGGATTTTGCCATTTCCGTTGGTGATCTTGTTGAAACGTGTCACAAGTTCACTTTAGTTCTGTCAAGACGATTGTTGTATCATGGCTGCTTCCCCTGAAGACTTCTCTATCCAACCTCTATACATTCGCAAATATGGCCAATTGTTGCTCGGCCAAAAAATAACTCATCTCGTATTTCTGCACCAAAAAAAGGCACATTCCCGTTGGATCTGGATCATACAATGTCCAAAGAGGATTGCGAATATCCTGCCCATTTCAGTCAGCCTGATCCCATCATCTTGCTCGGGCACCTGGAACCCTAACCCTCATTTGGCCAGAAACCTAGCGGAACCATCCCCGCAATGTTCCACCAACTACGTCACACCTAAAAGAATCCAAACACCAAGCAGTACTTTCAAAAACCACACTCAATCGCAGCCCAACCTCCAATTCACCATATACCTTCACAATGTCCGTCCAAACCACCGCCACGATCGCCTCCTTCGGCGGCAAACTCCTAAAATTAACCCACAATGCCACTACAACCGCCTGCAAAATGTCCTTCAACCTCTACCTCCCCCCACAAACAACAACCAACTCTCTCCGCAAAGTACCTCTCCTAATCTATCTCGCCGGCTTGACATGCACAGGCGATAATGGCGCGGAGAAAGGCTTTTTCCAGCATGCGGCAAGTCAGAAGGGGATTGCTGTATTGTATCCTGATACTAGTCCGCGGGGCTTGAAGATTGAAGGTGAGGATGAGAGTTTCGATTTTGGGAGCGGAGCGGGTTTTTATGTGGATGCGACGAAGAGTCCGTGGGATAAGGGGTATAAGATGTATAGCTATATAACAGAGGAGTTGCCGAAGACTGTGTTTGAGAATTTTAAGGAGGTGGATGGGCAGAGAGTCAGCATATTCGGGCATAGTATGGGCGGACATGGCGCTTTGACGTTGGTATGTTGTTACGAATATCACAGAGGGATTCAGACTGCTTTAGCTGACCAAGGTGGTGTGATCAGTTCCTCAAAAACCCAGGTAAATACAAGTCCGTTTCCGCCTTCGCTCCCATCGCCAACCCCAGCAACTGCCAATGGGGCCAAAAAGCCTTCTCCGGCTATTTCGGCGAAGACAATAAATCCGCTTGGTCCTCCCACGACGCCACTGAGCTTGTGAAGAACTGGAAAGGCGACCCCCTAGACATCCTGATCGATGTGGGCACAGCGGATAATTTCTACAAGCAAGGGCAATTGCTGCCGGAGAATTTTGTGAAGGCGGCAGAGGGGAAGGGCAAGATTAATGTTAGGTGGCAGGATGGGTATGATCATAGCTATTTTACTATTGCGAGTTTTGCCGATGATCATGTTAATCATGCTGCGAGGTATTTGTTGGAGAAGGCGTAAGTCAATCATGCCGGTGGTGAAGGTGGGGTGGGGTATGTTTGCTGAGGGGTGTACATTAATAGGGGTACAAAGCTATGAGTAGACAAGCCGAATCAAAAGCCAGGATTGCATTGGATGAATCACCGGTGCACAAGGGTCATGGCATGAGTCTTCGATGTTGAACGGTCATAGAAGACATTTTATGCTCGTTGTTCTTTGCATTACCTGATCCGGCTCGCCCAAAACGTGGTGTCGTAGCCAACCCTCGCCGTTCCTAGAACCGTTGCGCTCTAAATGCTTTGCTATCTCCGCACGCTATGCATATCTGAGTCTGTAAATCGAAGAAGGATACTAGCTAGCTGGCTATTTCAAGCTAGTATTTTTGAACCTCTTAGCAAGTAGTTCACCATCTGGACTAAAGCCGTAACCCGAACTTGATTCGAGGGATGAAGGCGAAGGACGCTTGGGGGGACGCTCACCACTCTCCTGCAATATGGCCAGCAGGGTAGCCCAGCCGGGTGTCTCGACTAATTGAAACCCGTCTGCGAGGTCATGAGTACGTGCGACACGGCAAAGTATCGCTTCCTCTTGCTATAGAAGATGACAATCAGTATCACGGGCTTTTGGGACGGGGTGTGTGGGAGCAAAGCATACCTTGCTAAGTATGCCCATGCTGTGGATGAAGCATAGCAGGTGAAAGTCAGAGATCGCTTTAACGCCCTTCTCCCGATCGATACTTCCACTGCTCACACCGAGCTGTGCGGCGACCGACTTCCATTCTTGGCTTTGGCCCATAGCTTCGCGGTTTTCGATGGTAAAATTCGAATGATTGAACATTGGCAAGGATTCAGTAGGGAAACCATGGGTCAGTGTGACGAGGAGGTATTCGACTGGGAAGCTTGGCTTCGCGTTTTCTTGGACGCTAGCACCGTACTCGTTGATTCTTCGATAGAAGACTTCAGGGATGTATCGTGTTCGGCTTGAGGATCCATCATCATCGTCTTCGCTGCGGACGATCATGACTGAGGGATCAGCTGACGCTTCGACGATGTCGGCTCTGACCATCTCCACTGCTGAATTCGAGACTTGATATGCTGTGATTGCGATGCCCCCATCTTCATCCCCACTTAGTACGCAGGTCACAAAGTCCGAGCCGAATCTGCCAGTATCACTCCACTTGGTAGCCTTGGGATGCTGAGCCTGTAATCGTGCTGCAAAGCAAATCTCCAGGGATGAAAGATAGTAGGAATCGATATGTCGCTTGCAAACGACAGTCCCATCTCCAGCACCAGCATCAATCAGATCTGTGAAAATGACTCCGACTTTTTGCAGCCCACACAAGCGTGCCACTTCATTCACATCCTTTTCGTTTTCCCACTCATGCAGAGTGCAGCCGTCTAATTCATCGATCTGTGGTGCCTCGTAGATAGCTTCAACAACAGCCTTTACGCCTAATGGAACTTCCGTGTATTCTTCGTAGTGACCGTACAGATAACCTATTCGCTGTGAACCTGATGCTCGCCAGAAGTCAAGAAGAGAGTTGATGAGGGAGGGCGATGCGAACTCGACATGATCTACCATTCGGAAGGGCTGAGCTTGTAAGGTAATAGCGCTAGGCTGACACTTTGTGCAGATACCGTCAGGCCATTGGGGATGACCTGACGGACAATCTCGCTTGACGCGATAGTACGGTTCGCTGAGCGGAGGCATATATGAGGATTTGAGTTCGGGCTTGTTGGTGGCGGAATTGATTTTTCGAAGGTGTGAGTGGAATGATAGATGTTTTATCTTCCTCTCTTCAAGGTACTTTAGGTTGTATGGCTCAAGGGGCATGCAGTAATCACACATTCCTTTCTGACCATGTCTGCACATCTTTTCGTCTCTTCGCCGTGGTATTTTGCCATCTTGCTTGTCTAATCGATTGTCCACTTCTGACTGCTGAACTACATCCCAAGGGTTCTTGATGGTGGATGTAGGGGAGGTTTGAGGTGGGGGAGCAACAGGGAAATCTTCGGTAGATATGACAGCCTGGCCATTCAGGCGGTTGGAGGAGTTGTGTGGCTGTGAGGCTATTGGGATGGAGACAGTGGAATGGCCGTTCATGGGAGGCTGTTCGGTGTATTTGATGAATAGCTTGTCTCCATGACTGGGTGACACAGTTTAGCCACACGTAATATCATGGCTGAGAGGCATCACATACTTCAAACCAACTCTCTGCATAGGCACGCCTTTGAGAGAGCTCAGAAGTCGGTCTTCCCCTCCAGCAGGTTTGTTCGAAAGAATGATGGAGCGAGAGTCGGCGTCTTTGGGTAGTTTGTCGAGGATCTAGAGGGGCTTCAGTCATACCGCCTTGTGTTCGATCTCCTACCGATGCTTACCCCAGGGAGCATTGAAGTAAAATCATCGGTGGGGTCAACAGTCATTCTAAACTGCCCACTCTTGCTCTCGAACCGGAGAAGAACAGAGCGTGTAGGTGCCATGGCGGTGTCAGTGTAGTTGCTTAAGGCAGAGGATGGGACGATGATAATACATCAGTGATGGAACACAGAGGGGAGCACGTGGGAGAACATGATGAGGGAGAAGATTTCCGAAAACACTTGCGAGAATGATACCGAGGGCAAGCTACAACACGTATATTCGGCGTCGGGTAATATTCGGCCCGATGACGCGGGTAAGAAATGTGTGGTGTTCTTTGAGTGTTCGCAGCTTGAAGTTCACTATTCAGTTCCGCATCATGTCCTTGACGAAGACTTCGAAGTCTACCTTTCAAGACTACTGGATCTCTCCATCATGAGTCCTTGAATTGCGTCTAAGAACCTTCACAATCAATCTAGCCTCGACTCCTCAAGAAAGGGGCTCCACAAGCGAAACACACCTCCATACTAGATAGTCCTGCGTAGCTCAGTCAAACATGGTGGACCTCGTTGGGCTCGTGATACCTTTTGCATACCTGGGCATACTCGTTATCTCCCTAGCGACCTTCTCCTCCCTCTATAGAAAGCGAAAAGCAGGTAAGCTTGGGAGAGCTGCATGAATATTGATTTTAGCAGGGGCTGACAATTCCTAGCGAAATCTACATCATTAGAGTCATGGTTCGGTCCGCATGTGCAACGAAATATCTACCTCTCCCTCCTACACCTCGAACCCCAGCCCGGGCAAGAGAAAGCCACACCTGTACCCGATAGCATACTCAAGGCTGCACTGCTGCAAAGAGCATGTGAAGACATTAAGCGAATATTGGCCATAAGAAGCGCAAAGCAACCTCTAGGGCAGCTGCTACAAAGGGGTAGCGTTGGAGATGAGCTGTGGCAAAGGCTCTTGAGGGCGGAGAAGGAGATCGAAGCTGAACTGAAGGATGTCGTGGAAGAGGTAGGGTACCTGTGGAAAGTCTGCTTTTCATCTCTGACGACTGTACAGGCGAACGCTTTAGCCACGAACTGGGGACAAACAATCTTCCAGAGCGCCAATGAGATGGTTAACAATGCCACCCTCCGGGAGAAGGTTGCCGAGCTACAGGCAAAGGGCAAGGCAGATCGAGAATGGTGGGACAAGGAGAGAGCGAGTATCAAATCAAAGTTCATGCAAGAGTTGGATGAAGACAAGCCCGCTGAGAGTTCGAAAGGTACAGCATCAAGGGGTGTAAATAGCGATGAAGATGCAGTGTTTGTAGAGGGTGGAGGCCCGGTGTCAGCGGGATCGAAAGGAGGGACGAAGAAGAAGAAGGCTAAAAAATAGCTGATAGAAAGTCCTCGTTCTCACGCATAAGTATCACCTAGTGCGATGTTTACTTTTCCAGCGCTTTGCTAAAAGAAAAACCACTGCTTAGGGTACAGGTGCCCGAAATGAGATCCGTTGGTACTCTCAAATACAAGAAGTGCCTCATAATCACAACGCGCTGAGCAGGATGTAAGTGCATCAATTTAATCTGTCAGGTTCAGTGGGAGCCTTTTAGAGCCAGGAGCGTCAGCAAAATGACTGGTTAACATCTAGCAGTAAAAGGACTTATCTCTATGTTCACTGTCGCGGAGCCGTTCATTCGATAATTCCGACAACAGCGGGTACAGTAAAATTCCGAGGCGAGAGTGCTGTTCAACTAACCGTGTTACGCTCCTGAATAGCAGGAAACGCGCTTCCACTGACTCTCGCGAAGCACATAGTGCCTGCTATATCATGAAGGCTTGACTAGCATGATGGCTCACAGAATAAGTTCAGCCACACAGCGCTTCCATTTGTGGGAGTCACAAGCCCCGTTGAGACCATTCTCAGCTGGTCGGTTTCGAGTATCGCACCTCCGACGCTTCTCTAACGTAGAATAATGCATTCTTGCGGTACCTTTCGAGCTTTAACGCTACCAATCTGTATCATACTTCGCAGGTCTTCCCATTTACCCAGGTTCATTTATAAGATAATTGCGAAGCAATGTCTTTGTGATGGGGCACGGGATCCTTTGCTCGGCGGCCTCAACCGTAATAAGCCTCCACTCCAAAGGCTTTGCGCAACGTCGAAGCGTCTTCAGCCTTCAGACAGCAAAGCGGATCCCCTAGCAGAGATCTTGGTTGGCTCGACGCATATGCTCAATGCTTCGGTTTTATGCAGCAGAGCTACACGGTCATCTCAATCGGAAAAGAAACGAACCTATAAGCAACAACAGAAATTGTGGCAAGGAACAATATCAACCGCAGCAAGGCGATCGAAGAGCGGGATCTCTTCTGCGATTTTGAGTGGCAGGCCAGATTGACTGCAATAATGCATGGTGCTTTTGGGGTACATGTACCTTGTGGCCACGTTTTAAATAAGCCGCTGTGCCTCACCCATATTTCACTGAGCCGACAATGCCGACTTCTTTATCTTTGCGTTGGTTCCCTCATGGTAACTCCATGTACGGAAGACAAGCCTTGAGAATGTGCAAGGACCGAAAGTTTGAGCCTACTATTTTCTGACCGACACCATAACATCATCTGATCATCCATCATCCTCTCGTATAACGATGAATTTTACAAATCCATTTCTCCCGATTATTCGACGAGAATGTTTCAAGACCCGATATCCTGCATCATCCAAAGATCGGGAAGACCAGCGACAAGATGTCCAGCGGCTTTATGCCTATGAGCAAAAGCCGCTGCGCCCGGTGATGGCCGAGACGACAAGTTTGTACAGCTTCGAAGCAAGGTAGACAATAGGTTTTACCCTCAGTAGCCAAAAAAAGATATGTGAGTAGGCAACGACAACTCAAGCGAAGAATCACAGAGTGGCATTTGAACAAGAACGTCAAGGACTTTGAGATGAGGAATTTACTGCGCAAACAAAGTAGACACTTGAGCAGAGGCAAAAAGAGCATTTTCTTTATTAGAGGTCGGCAAGTAGATCACAGGAAGATCGAAAGATTCTCACGCCGAAAGAACGTTAAGGAGAACAACTGTACTAGTGACAACGTCGCAGGTCAGTTGGTTTCTAAATCTACACTATACTCTGCTGACTACTATCAGGGCTACCAGCACATGTAAGGTGTATGACTCCAGACAAGACAAGGCCAAGATCACCAGCCCGGATGAGTGACGGCCAGGACAGCGCCGAATTTTGCACGCGACGAGGTTCAGAAGGGGACCAAAACCCTGACGTCGACAAGTAAGAGAGACAGCAACACCTGAGCACTTCCACATCCGTTGTTCTTGTGTATAACTCAGCATTCCTTGGCTTCGACGAAGGGCTACCGCAAAAGGACATACCGTTCAACAGGGAGAGTGACATGATCGCGCAACGATCCCGTGTCGAAGAGAGTCTAGGCATACCAGCCGAAAGGGAAAAGCGCATGGTAATGCAATTGCCCCATGCCAGAAAGAGCCTTCTCCGTGCTCTCCCTGATTCCAGAGCGTATTGAGAATTATGTAAAAGCCAGCATCCAGGATCGAACGTACTACAGTGGACCAATGCCCATCATGATCTCAAAGTCATTAACAACGTTGCCAGACATTCTCCAAGCAGATCTTACAAACCTGCTCTATTTCCACCATTCCATCAATAATACGGCTAGACTACTTGTTGATAATGACGATCTTGAAAACCCCTTCAGGACACTCTTACCATACAGTAAGCACCGTTTAGCCAACTTCAATGCGTCACATTACGTTGAACTTGACGCCGGGTTCCCGTTCTGGCAAGCTGACTTTGTTGTGGTTGCAACGTCGGATCCCGATATGTTGTTGGTGTTGCTTGCTTACTCCGTGTTCCATCGTGCAGCATACATAGGTCACGAAACCCCAAAGGAACGCATCGATGTTTATCTCAGGCGAGTCCGTCTAGAATTGCGACAAACAACCGAGCATCAAACAGGAGTAGCCTCTATGGCAGTGGTTGCTATTGCCATCATACTGGCGTCAATGATCTATAAAGATCTCTCTAATATTGAATGCAAGCTGTTGTCCATAGCCCCTATGGACTGCCATTTGAAGGCGGCTAACAGCATTCTCAAATGGCCTTTGTTGATCAAATCAGACAGGAACAACCGGATTCTGTTGTTTTTGAATGAATGGCTTTTCGAGTTGGAGAGATTTAGCATTTGGTCCCTGAAAGATATTGGTAGGTCCGCCTGATTAAAAGACTAAGGTACATCCTGGTGTAATCATCTAGAGTCTGCTTGGTCTCTCACAGAAGACACCTTACTTGAACCCATTGCCCGTGTCAAATGCTCGTAGTACGAGATGAAACAGTTGCTCAGTCTTGACTTTTCATCGTACTGCAAGGAAGAGTCTTAATTCTCGACGAGAGCATTGGATTTTGAATCCTCAATGTCCAGCCTTTCAGGAAAGTCAAAGGAACCGTTTTTATGGCGGAGCAGCTCCGAATCCGTGGTCATAACGTCGCAATGTCAAAAGCTGTCTTGAAGCAAGCGACGGTATCATGTAACCGAATATCATGACCAGAGCTGTCTACCCCACAATCACGATCGCGCCACTTCAAGGAATTTAGCCGATCTAACCAGGCAGCAAAGATGTTATGGAGAGCATAACAGACTTTAAGATATGGTTGGGGTTCAACAGCGGTGTTCTACTTCTTCGTAGCAAGGAGCAGCACCACTGGCCATGCAATCTTTGTCTTACTTCCCCTACCTCCCATTGCCTCCTCCAACTCTTCATACATGGGCTTCAGCTGAGCATCAGAATATCATCCTTGTTCTTCCACGGAAACTGGGCATCGACAAAACCCTTGACCCATTCGATTCCACAGTCTTCCTTGGCCCAAAACTCCCTGTCAATTCGCTCCTCTACCTTTTCCCCAGAAGAGACACGCGACTTGTGATCGACGTTGAAGTCGAAAAATTCTTCACTAAGAAAAGATAGAGGCTGGTCATTATTTCACTTGATGCGCTGAACATCGGACCAGGTCTCTGATGGGAACGCGACGTTATCAAGCCAAGATGCCAGCGTTACAAAGGCTGGCTCCATTGGCGTGCCCTTGAGGGGGTAGATGCGCTCGAAAGCTTTGGCGACGAGCTTGTTGTAGATTTTCTGACTCTTCTCCTGGCCCTCGTCGGCGAATATTGGCCTGCCATAGAACCAAATCGCCAAGGTGCCTGCGCATATTTCGTAGTCAGTATGCCACTTTCTGGGGGGAACAAGCAGAGATTAGTCATATTGGATGGTCGGAGATGCAGGAATGAATGGAACATGTCTGGCGAGGTTTAGGAAAAAGTACTCCCAAGACAAGGGCTTGCTACCCCAAGAACGTAATGAATGAAGACCTATCACTCCAAAATCGAAGAGCTTGTACCCCAAATAAGGCTTGCTACCCAATATATAGGGATAGGTGGGAAGTAGCCACTTCAAAGGTACATACCTCCCGGTCTCTTAGCTTTTCGAACACAGCAAATGCCTTCTCCGCATCCATTAACGGGATACATTCCGCCAGAGTTATCATATCGACTTTGCGTTGCTGATCAGATACTGTCACCTCTAACAGATCTTCTGCTCGGCATTGGATGAATGTGACATCTGAGTTGTCCATGCGTTTCCGTGCGACAGCAACGTGGAGATGACTGGGATCACTGGCTACGACGTTACTAAAGCGTTCATTGAAGATTTTGGCAACATTGCCAGGCCCAGTGCCGACGTCGTGCGCGCAGGTCCAATTATTGCTGTGGCTACCATGGTAGGTCCAGATCAGGCTGTAGAGATCGGATATGGTGTAATCCGGTCTGTGAGTAATGTACTTCTCCCTACGCACGTGACGATGTCAGTATATTGCATTGCAGATCAATTGAGCAGTGTCAAGATATAGCAAGGGGTTGCAATCGAGCATTCGCCCTCAAGTTATGGCTTGCTACCACTATTGGAGCCGAAATATACGTACCAATCGAAGTCAGCGCCGCCATTGAAAGAGCTAGGAGTCGAGGATGAGCCCATCCTTGAAACATGTTTGACAACGGAATTGCAGATTTCTGAGTAAGAAAGTGCTCGGCTATAATACAAACTTGAAAGGCCAGAGTCCCGGAATGCCAAGATGCTTCATCTAAAAAGCAAAAAGTGATAGCGGCGCAGTGTCATTTCATAGCGCTTATCATCTTCACAATCGAGGGTCCAGATGGGTCCTTGGCGTCTTCCATTAGATGCTAATGAATGTGCAACCGGAATAAAGTGAAGTAAGCGTGGCAACGAAGGTAGTAGGTTGTTCCTAAGATCCGCAAAAGAGATGGTGTCCGAGATTTTAGGCTACGCTATTTTTGGATTTGACGAGGCAATGCGGCAATGCGATCGTTCTTTCATAGCGCGTCTGGTCCCCGCGAGCGGTAAGAAGTGTTCCTGCTGATACAGTGATAGAGACACTCACCAGTCTCCTGTGCCGTTGGTCACCCACAATACATGAAGATAACCATACGCAAAAGAAAGTAACCCTTCGGGTATTGTAGCCGGACACCCTCTTCTCCCCGAAAGCGCTGTCTGATGAGTCTTTGGCTTTGTTGTTTTGGCCCTTTCCTGAATTCTAATGGAGGTCTGAAAACACATGAATCGGGTTGACTCGTATGATTGCCCATGAATCCTACACATAACCTCGTACAAGCGCGTCGCAAAGGATGAGAAATTTTCTACTCTGCGAGGAGAAACAGTAGGGTTCGTAGCTGCAAATGCCTACATAGCGAAAAAAAACCCCAACTTCACTTCCTTCGCTGAATAACAATGAAATGCAGCCCTGGTATAGCATAGATGAAGAAGTCAGAGAAGCTTATCTTCCATATTGATTAGAATACAAAGTGAAGCAAAATCTTCAAGCATACGGAGCGTTTCGTACCCGCTCTAATAACACATCATTGGAGTGCAAGACAGATTAATAGCGTTACACGTACCTGATCCCGGATTACTTATCTTTGGTGTCATATCACAAGGTCTAAGCAAACCCGCGTGTTTGATCTTTGAATCCAGCTCCTTGGACTCAAAACCAGTACCTTCCGATTGGTAGCTGAGTACATTCTACAGAGAAGATTTTCACAATGGTTTTGCTGGAGGTAGAGCAAAAGTTCTACTGGACTGGAGCAAATTTCATTTGGCTTCAGCGTAACCTAGGACGTCCTCCCTTCAAGTCGATGGCCAATACCAAGGGCGAAACCTTTCAAGATACCTACTACGACTCACGCCAAAGGCTGTCCAGTAGTGGACTGTGGGTCCGCAAGCGCGAGTACCCCGGGTCTGTGAGCCTAGGAATGCCTTACGGCACCGTCAAATGGGAAGCCAAACAGATGAAGCACGGTGGCTCTCGGCTTCGCTCGACGTTCGAAGAGACTAAAGATCCGAATAAAATCCTCAACATGGTGCACAAAATTGTGCCAGGATACCTTGGGTCATGTAACAACTTTGGGCTGGATGAGCTATGCCGATTCAAGACCTCTCGATACTCCTTCCTGGCAGACAACAAGTTCACAGTTGTGCTCGATAACACTGATTTCGGACATCAAGTCGGCGAAGTGGAGTTGCTGGCAGAGGATGCCGACAAAGCTCATAGGGACATCGATGCTTTCTTGATGAAATACGCATGGTTCTTTGATACAACCAAGCCGAAAGGCAAGTTGACAGCGTACTTTGAAGAGTTCGGGTATCCCGAGGAGAAATCACCAGAGGTATTTAAATGCTTCACCCCTCCACACTGCCAATATGTCCTAATTCGATGATACAGGAGGACCATTTGTGGGGTCCTAGATCTTCCCATGGCTCTAGCTAGCCGCATCCTATGGAGGATGGTTGGTCAGTGTATCGTGGTTGGGGCATTGAGGGTGTACACATGGCGGCAACGCTAGAGTAGACAAAGGATGAAAGAGCGTTCACAATTGACAGATAGGCTAACGCTTGCTTTTTCATGGTAGATTGATTCATGCATACAGTATCGGGGGAAAATGACAGGGACAGGAATTTGAGGTCTGCCCACCAGTCTCTTAATTCCTAAGCCCGAGTATTAATATGTCTTGTAATTATGATGACTGCTAAAACATATCACCATTGCCCAACAATCCCTCCAATGGACGATCCTGAACCACCGCCAACTCCACTCCCTCCACCCTTTACCTACACCTCTCCACCCCCGACCCTCCTAACGCAGGGCGCCGAAGCCCTACTCTACCAAACCCATTTCCTCACCCCCTCCTACCCCTGCGCACTCAAATACCGGCCATCAAAACCCTACCGCCATCCCACCCTCGACAAGCGCCTCACGAAACACCGTATCCTTAGCGAAGCGCGAACCCTCGTCAAATGCCGTCGCGAAGGTGTGAGCGTGCCTGGCGTTTTGGCGTTGGATGCGGAAGGCAGTGATGGCGGTAAGGGAGGTTGGATGATGATGGAGTGGGTTGAGGGGAAAACTGTGAGGCAGACCTTGGTGGATGGGGCGAGGGGGAAGAAGGAGGAGGTGGTGGAGGGGTGGGAGGAGGGGGTGAAGGGGTTGATGGGGAAGATTGGACGGGCGGTGGGGAGAATGCATGAGGTTGGGATTGTGCATGGGGATTTGACTACTAGTAATATGATGCTACGACCGCTCCCGGCGACACAACAGAATGGTGACATTGGAGACGGAGAGCATGTGGGGAGTTCCGGGGAGAGTTTGGAGGGAGAGATCGTGCTGATTGATTTTGGACTTGCGGGGCAAAGTGTACAGGATGAGGATAAGGCTGTCGATCTCTACGTGCTGGAAAGGGCATTTGGGAGCACGCATCCAGAGGCAGAAAAATGTTTCCAGGAGGTGCTGAATGTTTACGGACAAAGCTACAAAGGTGCCAAGGTGGTGCTGAAGAGGCTAGAGGAAGTAAGGATGAGAGGGAGGAAACGAAGCATGCTTGGTTGAGGACTCGAACTTCAGCTCCAACATCAACAATTCAGAAGCCAGAGATGTTGACTGAAGCACTACCGGGTTCTATACAAAAGTGCTTCACGAATATCCGGTTCCTAGTGGGTCAAAACTCCAACATCGTGGTATATGGAACGCCAGACTCCACGCTTGTTGTTGGTATGGATTGATTGGATATACAGAAGATCCGGAATTCCATCATGCAGCCTTCAATCCCGGACCTCAGCCATGGCGAAGTAGCCTTTGTTCTCGATCACGCCTCGATCTCGGACGACTGCAGTATATTTCACCACCCATTGTGGCTCAACTTCACCCTTCAAGCCATCCGAGCTTCCGTCATGTCCAGTAAGCACGCCAGCACCCTTCTCACCAGTACCGAGCAGCTCCCTCACGGTGCCACTTGGAAGTACATTGGTGCAATCATTGTGCGTCAGGAGCTCTATCTTCTCTTGCTTGGCATATAGGATCAATGATTTCGGCACCACACAACAGTCGCGCACATTGATCTGGTCCACTGAAGGCCGGATCTTGGTTCGGGGTAAGAACTTCTGCAATCGCTCGCTGCCAAATTCCGAAACACCTATCTGCAGTGCGATGCCTTTCTCATGAAGATATTCGAGAGCTTTCCAAGTCCCTGCCATTGCATTCAGGTCTTCGCCTTCGCCGTTTGGACTCCAGTTCGGCTCTTCCTCCTCTTCATCTTCGTCATCCGCATCGAATGAGACCCCAGGGAACGAGACAATCAACAGGTCTATTGAGGGCATATGCAATTCCTTGAGCACCAGATCTACCGCCTCTTGCGTATGGTTGCGTCGTTCTGACGCTGATGTGTGTGGGAGGAAGAAAAGCTTTACTGTGATGTCGTACTGTGACCTTTCTTCTGCCAACCCTGAGTGCGAGAAGTCTATCGAAGGCACGAACAGCGAGCCATTTTCCCGAGCCGTCCATGTCGAATATGGAACACTTGGCGAGATGCCATTCGTTGCTGAATAGGGAGACGAGGGATGAGAGGAGCCATTGGTTACTGGGTCGAACGCTTGTTTGGAGACGAGGAAGTTTGAGCGGAGAGCATTGATCAGCTCGACGTTTGACTTCTCTGAGGCTGGCCTGCGTGTAATAGAGACTTCCCCATTCATGATATTGCTACCTCGGGTCAGCAATGGTGTGATTGTCTGGGCCGAAGGGGACCCACGATGTTGAGAGGATTAGTTTCGTCATGGTGACTGCGGGCCTCTTGGGGCCGAAGACTCGGGCCCTGAGGCTTCTGGCCCTGGATCTGAAAGCTGGGAAACAAGGCAAACAAGGCCTTCCCTTTGTTTCTTTGTATGATCGTGTGGTTTTGCTCGAACTTCAGGGTAAAGACAAAGCTTTGTGATATTCAGATTCTACACGTCATAGTTACTAATACTTAATGAGATACTTAAGGACGGTCCAGATCTCAAGCTCAAGACCCTATTATATTGAAATTGCATACCTCGAATGGAGCACATTGGTGTGTTGTTGCGGGGCGCGGCTTGTTTCCGCGAATTTGATATCCCGCCAATTCACCGCCTAATTTACGTTCTCCTGCAGGCATTGACCGTCAGGATGGCCATTAAGTGAGCTAATAATCAGGATCTGGGTGCTCAATGATGGAGATGCTAATTGTCATCCAGCTACCTCATCCTCCTGTCGCGGCAGGGCAAAGTCGTATGCTACTTACTCGTCTCCCACCTGGCTGCCATCCAAAGCTAAATCATTTCTTACAACAGCGCCTTGCAAAATGGTTCACAACCCTCTCTCCTAAAGAGAAAGCCAAGATCATCAAAGATGTCTCCCAACTTGTTCTGTCAAGGCGGACACGCATGTGCAACTTCCTCGAATACAAAGGTCGAACCCGACCAATGCAGGCTTCTGCGTTGAATTAAGCTAACCTCAAGGTTCAATAGACTCCAAAGTCGTCTACCGCCGCTACGCCTCCCTCTTCTTCATTGCCGGCTGCTCATCGACGGACAATGAGCTCATCACACTTGAGATAGTCCACCGCTACGTCGAGCAGATGGACAAGTATTATGGCAATGTCTGCGAGCTGGACATCATCTTCAACTTTCAAAAAGCCTACTTCATATTGGATGAGCTTTTGTTAGCGGGAGAAATGCAGGAAAGCAGCAAGAAGAACGTGCTGAGGTGCATAAGTCAGCAGGACAGTCTGGAGGATATGGAGGTACGTTTTACGATGTGGCAGAGCACGGATCGTCTCTTTGTGGCTTGGCCCGTCAAGATCATTCACTACCATGTTCACTATGTATCCTGGAGACTGACAGTCTCGGGTCCCAGGTTGAGGATGAAGGGATTACTAAAATCATGTGATGGTTCTACAATACTGGAACTTTGTATATACTCGTCGCTCTCGACGCTTTTGGAAAGTGGTACCACAATAACGCCGTACAATGCTAACGCTACTTTGCTGGACTGCAGGCAGATATGTTAATCGTGGATGGTCTACGCAGCGCTGGGATGCTCTAATACATACACCCAGGCATGAGGACTACAGTGACCCTCAATGGCGTTACAACGGAACAGAACAGATAATGAGAAATGAAGGTTCTCCGATCATGCTCTCTACCAACTCCGTCACTGCCTCTTATTGGCATTGGTCGTGAGACTGACATGTTTTGTTTTCACCATCGCTTCCAGATCATACAACGATTGATTCAGCGAAGCTTGTGGCTCAAACTAAAGGGCAGCAGGTGTGTGTTCGCTCCGGGTGTACACAATAGAAGACCCAGCCGATATCATCCACGGGGATCACACCTTCTCACCGACCACTAATACATGCCATCGTTCCACTAGACGCTCGATGATACCCCATACACGCTTCATTCTCAGCGATTGCTTCGGGCACGAGGCTGCGCCTCATTGGTAGCAAAATGCGCCAAGAGGTTCGGCCCAACTAACCCTAAAACGCCGATCGCGACTCCCCATCTTGTTCTTCGGAGGAGTCAATACCCTCTTTCGTCATCCGCACCATCTCGACAAACATCTAACAACATGTCGCGACCCCGCAAAGCTGTTTGTGAAGGTTAGGCGTCATCGCCTTGCCGGCATTCACAGATCAAAAGTCGTGCGGTCGGATCCTTTGTTAGTACGGGTAGCCTGCCACGGATCTCACCTTCACTATTCGGTCAGCTGCGGCCAGTACCTTCTATACCGCAATCGACATACAAGCGTGACTCAGCTAGATCCTGGGTCTTGCGCTCCACTTGACCAGGAAACCACTCCTGAAATCAACCTGTACCCGCTCAAGTAAAGCCGCCCTCTGTCTAACAGTGCTGTGCGATCTATTAGTTAACAGACTCCAAATGGCCTTCCCTCCAAATTCACAATGAAGGTGAGTTAGCCCGCAAAGAAGTCATGACCTTGCGTCTGGTTCCGCCAGACAGCGCAGGAGAACTTCTTTCCTATGCCGATACAATAGCTAACCTCTGCTGCTTTAGTACCTCCCTCTCAGCGATTTCGACGATGTTACTAGTGCCCTCAATTTCGATACAGCCGACTGCCATGTCATAGGCGGCTGCGATCTCTATACTACGAAAGCCGCAGGGGCGGACAAGAAACTGTACAAGAATATCGAGAACTCACTAGAGTCGCAGTATGCATCTCTCCTGAGCTTCTCAGCCAGTCTCTCCACACAACAGGCAAAAGCAGCCGGGTCGGCCCTGAATCTGTCGCGCGCAAGTCCGTTCGGACCCCTCAGCCAGATATCCAGTCGCCGCACCTTCGCTTACTTGATCGCAACACTGAATGCAAGCCATCCAGACTATGATTTCTCTCATTGCCTTCGCCCGTCGGACTTTCGTCGCGAGAAGAGCTTGAAGAAGGTGATGAACATGATTGACACTACACTATACAACTTACGCCCCAGATTCTCCAGCTCTCTGCCCGATCAGAACCCTCACTGGTCGAACACCGTTCTGTCAACCGTACCTCAAACCCCTCACGGAAGCGAGAAATGGAATCCGCGTATGTGGCGTTTGATCGACAACGAGATGAGCCTCAAGGAATGCAGCATCTACTGCTACTCGCCGGAAGAAGACCCATACGATGGCGAAGAAGGGGCATTGTGGACATTCAACTATTTCTTCTTCAATAAAGAGAAAAAGCGAGTCTGCTACCTGAATCTGAGAGGCTTGAGCATCATCGGCAACAGTCCGCCCCAGAAGACACCAATCAAAACCAAACGACCCGCAAGTGGAACATGGAGTATCGACGAAGAGACAAGCAAGAAGCGCGCAAGATACTGGCTTGGCGATCGCGCTGGTGATGCAGAGTGGGTGGCCGATGGGGAGGACGAAGAGCTGAGCGGTGATTGGGATGAGGAAAACGTCGAGGAAGCTGAAGTGCTAGACCAAGGGGATGAACCAATGTCTAGGTTCGTGCTCTCCGATACTGATAGTGGCAATGGTAGTGGTAGTGGAAGCCCCCGCAAGGGGAGAGGCCGCAGAGGGAGTTCCGCGAGAGGAATTAGTGAGGAGATTGTTGGGAAGATGGATCCTTGATTTGATTTTATGACGCGTAATAGTGGTCGGGATTGTGTTGAGCTTGGATCTTGGTGTACTGGGGATTATTTACGATGGTGTTCTAGCGGCTTGCGAACATAGGGTAGGGATGTATTGGAAATTGCTGTTGTAACACCAGGGGTATGATATCAGCGTGAGGCGTTGGGGTGTGGTGCCCCATTGCTGTCAGTATTTTTGACTAATACGTAACAATTTCCCTAAGTTGCTTCACTTACCTTCATCACTATGCTCTGGCAGCAGATTTACGGACGCAGTGTTGGTCCTTTGTCGTTACTCAATAATTTGGTACTCGAAATGCCACGAGATGCTACGAGGTTCTGCAAATCTTGAGCACCTTGACGCCAGCGTTTTCGACTTTGCGTCGATACTGCCCTGGACCTTAAGTACGCCAATTTTGGGCTCTGATACTAAAACTTGTACGAATAAAAGCAACCTGGAAGAGCAGATGAGTTTTGCTATGTTCGTTAATGGATTAGGTCACCTTGTTCGGCACTAGTGGGAAATCAAATCCTGACTTGGTGCTGCCATTTCGATAGTCATGTTGAAGCCTTTCTACTATACCAAGATAATAATATCCAACTTGGGCGGAGCTGCTAACATTTGATGCGGAATGTCTTGTAGAAATGATTGGAAAATATCATTGTTTAAGATCATTCATGCTGCTTTTCAAATCTGTCATAGACCGCCTTCACAGAAATGCAGATATATATACAGTCAGGGTTGTCAATGTGTTCCGGAGATTGCAAGGTTTTCTATTTCGTGTCTGATTTTAATCGAAAGCAAGCCCCGTGCCATAGTACATCAGCTGATGCAAGAAGTGTCAAACCTCGTTGATGAATAGCAGGCGCTTACACATCCTTGAGACCCATATCAGACGCAGGTGTCACCTCTTAGACAACCAAGGCCTTTCCCAAACGTTCAGGTACCCCGATTGACTTGTATTGGACCCAGAAATTACCATCTGGAGTCCACTGTACCAACGGTAGAGCATCGATGAGGAAGTCGCGCCCTAATAATAGGGAAGGTTTTACATCCGGCTTTAGTCCTGGATTTGCGCTCCATGATCCTCCACCCACAGGACCCTTTCTAGACAACACGTCTGCTTTCCGATTGGCGTCTCTAGGGACGTGGCTCAGTGTCACTAGAATGCCCGACTTCTTCAGAGCGAAGACCTCCTCATCTAGGGACCTGAATAAGTCTGCGTTGACGACCGCACGGTTCTTAGCCGTGCGGTAGCCATTCTGGCGCCACCGAGGTATCCATTCGTTCAGTCCTTGCACGGCGTACTTTGAGTCTGCGGAGAGGCTTATACGTTGGCACGGAATTTTGCGCTTGCGGACGAATTGTAGGGCTCGAACAATTGCAGTGAGTTCGGCTTTCTGATTCGTGTGCGTCGAGTCCTCCGCCAGAGCTCCATAGAGACCCCATCCCTCTGGCATGTTTGGGAAGTGGATACCGTACGCTCCTCTGGCAGCTACGGTGTCAGAGCCTTCCGTAGCAACTTGTCCAATGGAAAGGCAGCAGCCATCGGTGAAGATGAGCAGTTCACTCAATTGGGTAGGCACAGATGGTAAATGGACACTCCAACCCGTCACAGCCAATTGCGTACGAATAAAGTATTCACATAAGAATCCTATTCCCAAGACCATGACGCATTGTGATTCAAACTCCTGGCGAGAGAAGATGTGATCGCAGATAAAGAATACACTGGAGAATGTGTGGCTTGGTGCATGAAGGGGACATCTGATAGACCATCAACATTGAATTGCGGTGCTGTTTGATCGTGAAGCTCCGGCTGCCCTTGCATGAGACCGAAGGTGGTCGTAAAGGCGCAACGCGAAATCCCAGCGTTCGCCAAAGGTGTTTTTACGTGTTTGATGCCGTCGAAGATCTTGTCCTGGATGTTCGCCGCGAAAAAAGGTTTCGGAATGAGAATCTCGGTGTTGCTCTCCATGATTATCGCCTTGAAGCGTTTTGGGCCGTTTGTGGTGGATTTGGGAAGGAACAGCTCAATACCAGATTGTTTTTGAAGCGCAGACAACGGTGCCGAGAGGTGGAGAGCGCTCAAAGTAATCGGATAAGGCTTTAGCTGTATCTGGCTGTTGTTTGAAGTACTCATGCTGGCGACGAGTGTCTACGACAGATGAAGTAGTAGATGAACGAGTAGGAAGAGGACATGCACGTAGGTTAGGCTCTTGAATAAGAGTGAAACAGGTCGCGTGGACTGTTAGTCTGAGCGATGTGCACTTGAAATAGGGACAGCGTTTTCGAGAGGAAAAATGTGGAAAGGTGTTATGTAGCGAGCACACGTTTGCTAGTCAAGAAAGGAGAAGGCGGAACCTTAGTGATCAGACTTACATTGCAGCAAACACGGTCCGAGAGTATCAGGACGCCGCTCTTCCATCTACTGAAGAGCCGAATGTGACCTACCCGTTGCAAATGAAGTTTGTTGTGTTATTCGAAGAGGTTTGATAAGGCTTGCACTAGCGGCTTGGTAAATCTGGACCCCTAATATCGACGGCCCCGGAGCTAGCCTAGAGTGGCCTCGAGAGATCCCCCAACTAGCGCCTAAAATTACTCTCGGAGGCCTTTGAGGGACTGGCCAGGCACGGTGTTGCTTTCACCTTGACACCAGCTTTGCACCAGCAATTTATGATGACAATGGCGTACGGCGCACGGTGGCGGTCATTGCTGCTCGCAATTGCTGTGGCTGGTATTGCTTGCAGTGCTTTCGCTGGTACCCTTGGCTCCCACAATGTAGGGCAATTGAGTCTCTTGGAGATCGAGAACGCCCTCCAGGTTCGCATCCGTAGCTATCACTGGCAGATGAATAGAGCTGAATGAAGAAGGAATGCCCGATTGTGCAAGAATTGAACATCCACAAGCGAGCAACGGCCCCAGAAGTATCAAGTTATACCTCTGAGATCTTCGCAAAAATCTTCCCAGGCACGCCCTTCTACTCGCTGCCCGGCCCTGCTGTGAATGCTCTCCTTGCTACTCTCTACATATCGGGACCACCCAGTCAGTACACTCCCGTTTTTACGAGCGTTCAGTCCGTTAATTGAAGCTTCTGCAGACTTCCTTCTTGCACTATGCCCCCCAAACATCGACCCTTCCTCCCTCTCCGTGATGGTCGCCTTCGCCGTTGGCGGTCTCCTCGGAGACGTACTCTTCCATCTTCTGCCCGAGATTTTCCTAGGTGAAGCAGAGCCAACCCATGCCCGCTTTGTGCTCGTCGAACCGAACAAGAACCTCCTCTTGGGCTTAGCGATAATGGTGGGGTTCGTGACATTCCTTGCCATGGACAAGGGCCTACGGATTGCAACTGCGGGTAAGGGCGGACATGACCATAGCCACGGCACCAAGCACGAGGGAAAGTCAGCGAAGGCGGAAGCGACGAGCGCTACAGCTAGCGGCGCAGCCCCTGTGTCTGCGAACGGAAGTGTGAAGTCACGCAAGTCGAAGAGTGAGACTATTATTAGTGACGACAAGCTGCTCAAGCTCCCACCCACGATCCTGCGCAAGCTTTGGCCGCTCAAGGAGCCGAAGCGAGCCCATCGCTGGCTCGAAGATACGCTGGAAGAAGATCCCGACACTGCTATCACCCAGATTACCCTCTGGAAAGCCTACGAAGATGCTTTTCAGGGTTCTCAATACTCTTTGATCGAAGCAAAGGAGTTCATCCAGGGCGCCAGCAAAGTGTTCGAGGGCGCGAGCGCACAGATTATCGATGGACCTAAGCCGAGATTCGTCATCAAAGGCGTCAAGCCTCGGCAGCCAGCCCAAGAGACGGAAAAGCTTGCAGTCAGTGCCCCGAAAGCCAGTAGCGTGACTCGAAAGACCCCAAAAGCGGAACCATCAACCTCTATTAAGCTCTCGGCATACCTCAACCTGATAGCGGATTTCACGCACAACATCACGGACGGCCTTGCAATGTCATCTTCCTTCTACGCTTCGCCTACGCTTGGAGCAACGACTGCGGTAGCCGTCTTCTTCCACGAGATCCCCCACGAAGTTGGAGACTTCGCTCTACTAATCCAATCCGGCTTCTCGAAACGGAAAGCCATGGGTGCGCAATTTATGACTGCTGTGGGCGCCTTCCTGGGCACGTGTATAGGCATCGCTGTTCAGGAACTTGGAAAATCCAATCCAAACGGTGCAGCAGGGGATGTTTCTAGCAAGGGTATTGCGGGTACGAGATTGGGATGGGGGGACATGCTATTGCCATTCACGGCCGGGACTTTCTTGTACGTTGGTACTGTAGCCGTTATTCCAGATTTATTAGAGACGGGGCCGAATAAGGGCGAGGAGTTCAGGAAGACCATAACCCAATTCGTGGCTATGGCTGCTGGGGCGGGAATCATGCTGGCGTAAGTTTTCGTGGAACGAGGTATCGACCATCACGCTAATCTGATTCCTACAGAATTTCATGGTCATGAGGGTTTGATATTGTATATTACTCAACGAAAATGACCACTTTAGATTTCATTGCCTTGGATCTCACTATGCGATTCCTTGTCGTTTCGTCGTGGCGCAGATTCAGATGGAACGCAAAACGCAAGCTACCGCGGGTAAGTTACCCCTACGAAAAGTCTTTTTTGGCTTGCGTTGCTCCAGGATCTCTCCTCGACAGAATGCTCCGAAGCTCTGTAAGAGCAAATATTCTTGACTACCGTAAGTCTTACGACGCTAGTCTGAAATGAGCCATGGCATTCTCTCAAATCCCTTTGCTACTGCCAGCATTTACAAGCCGTGATGTGTAAGCAGGTGATGGGCGCCACGATGAAAGCGCCGACTTCTACAACGTATTGCGCAGCGGAGAAGCCGCCTGAGAAGTCATTTCGAAACATAGATCGCCATAATATCAGTCCAATGCTTGCAATGATGGTCACTATCCCGAACGCTATCAGCAGATAACATGTTCGTACCTTTCCCAGTGACATGCTGGGACAGAGAAGCCTCACAACACGGGCGCAGCACAGAGCTGATGTCGACAACGTGGACAGAATATTGAAGCTCTGGAGCCATCTGAGAAGGTCGAGTCTATGGGTAATTTGAGTGGGACTAGGCGTCGTCCACTTTGCCGTTGATGCTGCAAGATCCGGGATTTTTGCTTCATCGGTCTGAGGTGAGTCAGGTATGTCAATATGGCAAGATCTAGAGAGAGCTATATTCGAAGGTCCGTCACTATTAGCGGGCGGCACATCTGCGAGCAAAGTCTCTTGGTGTGGAGAAGCTTGAGTGCGATTGACACTAACTCCAGTGTTGTTCTCAGAACGGAAAGGTTGATTGTTACTACCTTCGGTGCTACTCCCAGCAAGGATGGTTCGTTCTACGGTTATCGAGATTTGTGGAATTGCTGCCAAGTCTCCGCCCGTCAACTCCATTGGGACCGAATATGCACACGCAGAGCCCGGAGTTACGGTGATAGTTTCTTTCGATATTTCCTCGGCGAGACTTGTTACAGTATCTCCTCTTGAATTCTTTGGCACAGAGGCTTCCGGTGGTTGATCTGGCGTCTGAGCAGCTGCTATTTCCCATTGATTAACACTAATCGATTCATCCACAACGTCTCTCGTCGTACCTTTTTTGCCTCCCTCTGTTGATGCACAGTCTTGAATATCATGTCGTTCCTCTTTAGCCACATCGTCAGCGTTTTTCTCATCCGATCTTTCCACGTGTTGAGTATCGAGAAGATTCATCTGTCGGTCAATGGAATCTCTGAACGAGGTCTCACGTAGAGAGTCCTTGCTAACACTTGTATCGTCTACTTCTCCTTTCACGACACCAACCGGTGGCGCTACTGTATGTATGAAAGCGGGATTCTGACCGAGGACCTTCTGGAAGACTTGTTGAATTAGGCTCATTGTGCCAGCCCCTCCCTTTTGCGCCGCAGCAACCTCGTTGAACGCGCCTCTTGGGATTCGGAAACCTTGCCCATTACTTGGATCGGTAAGAGGGACCCTATTTCGTTCGTATTCAGTGGACACATACGAAGTCGAAGGGCAATGTTCCATGTTCTGCAGATCTCGGCTGTTGGTGCCATGCTTCAATCACATGTTGTCAATGCTTGTTGAATGTACACCGTCGATGGTTTACATACCTTGGTATAGAATTTGGATGTGCGCGAATTTCGAACCCTCGTGGTCAGACACGGATCATTGGTACTCGAAGCTCGATCGTACGTACGCGGCGAATCTGACCTCAGCCTATAAGACCATCCTAATTTCGTCAAACGAGAACAGGCGATGTAGTAAGTTTTTCGTCCATCCAGTGACTTGTTCTCTGCGAATGACAACTGGGATTCCGAGAGCCATCCTGACAGCTCTGGATAGCTTCCAAAAGCCGCAACACACGTATCTTCCTCCATTAAACAGCTTTTGCCTAGCTCTGGGCCTCCTTTAGCAGAATTGAGGTGGCTCTTTTGGCTCGAAGTACTGCCATTTCTTAGTTGTCATTGATTCATCGTAAGGTCTAGGTTGCACATCTTACTCAGACTTTGATTGAACACGAATGTCTGGCTCAGAAACCTCCTCCGTGTACGTCTCAACCTTATATCCTCTGTCCTTGGTTCTCGCCTCCAATCCCTATGATGAGTCAGGAGTAAGGAGTTCTGCGAATTGTGATGAGTCCTACCTCTTAGACTCACTTCGCTGATGCTGGATGGGAAACAGCCCAGATGATGCGCGACTCTGCGAGTATTTGGTAACCCTGGTGACAAGTGGCCTTTGGGATGAGAAGCGTTGGAAGATAGGTTCTGTGCGGGCTCGACCCCTGTCAAGCTCACCGCTCTTCGTTAGCGAGGTCTCCACCCATAACCTCCCTAGTAAATCGGGCGTTACTCTTGCATAAGCTATGTGCATCCTCGGGAACGATCCTTTCCAAGCCTGATGTGCACAGAAAGCCACCTATGGCATGACTGATTATGGTAATAGACCTGAAATCAAGAGCAGCGAGTGCAGGTACTGCCGCACTGCCAATTTGGGCGTTGCGCGAGAGCGACATGTCATTGCGCTCAGCATGACCAACTAAAATGCCCTAGATTGCTTGCCTCGAATCTAAATACTGAGGTGGGCTGACTTCTGTGAAGCGTAGGTTCAAAACTTTTCGTGGCATTGGAGGAGCGGATACTATGTCTAGGGTACGATACTGGGAACACGAAGCATTATATGTAAGCAGCCCACGGTGAGCTAGAGACTCAATCCAGCAAAAGAGCCTTATGCTGTGTATGACAATCGTGGATCTAATGAGGAACATGTGGCTGACAGAGTATTCATAATGCTTCCGCCACCCTTTAAAGCCCCTTGTGTTGGAGACCGACCACTTGCTGGAAGTCGATCCATATCCTTTTTAAGCAATTGACCTTCTTCTCCTTTGGTTACATGTACTAACTCCACATTACACCCAAGTTTGTGCTCACACTTCAACTCAAAGTCTGCATACAGGTCCTCCAGTGAGTCTCGAACAATAGAGAAAGGGTCTTCTTCAGTCTATTACAAGTCCTCATCAACTTCTTCTCCATCTTCTGGAAGGTAGACCCAATTGTAATGCTGCAAGATACAGCAACGCTTTGCCGTAAGCTCATCCACAAGGTAAAAATCGAAGGAAAGCCAAACGCGCCTAATTCTTCCTCATGTAGCATCTGTTACCACTGCGGACCCGGTGTCTTTCCAGTTGTCTTCGTCTCTCTTCGCTTTTCCAGTTTCAGCGTTGAAGTCACTTTTGTAGTACATGAGTGCGCCTACTTGATGGAAAATGTGGAAGGCGTCTGGATTGTAATCGCTAGAATTGCTGAGGTCTTTCGATTCGATAGGGAGATGCCATTTGAGGTGCTTGGGACCACGAGGAGATGCGTCGTTGATGTAAGGCTTCGCGTTATGATTCATACCTAAGACGCTGTCTGGTAATAACTCGCGATTGTCGTTGCAAATTTTCTGATCTTCGACGCGACTGCAGAGGAAGCTCGAATTGTTTACCGACGACGAGTGAGCGGGGAGACTTGTTTCTGGAGCAGACAATAGCCAGACTACCCTGTCTGCTCTCAACACACAAATGTAAGAACAAAATGTGCATTCCAAAGTAGAGTAAGATACCCTCGAAAATGTGCGTACCACAACCGCCGGCAAACACGGAAGATAGCAGACAACGTCCAGTCGCTTGACTTGTTGCTGGTCGGTATAATCCGTGGTGATGAGCTGAGTCATGTACTCTTCCACCAACGGGCAAGCCAGCGGCTTAATCTCTGCGTACATTAGGGAAGTACGCCATTCGTAGTAAGCAATCTGATCATGTATACTCGGGGAAAAGTGGCTCCAAGCGTTCATTTCTTTCTCTTGAACTCATGTTCTCGTGGCTTAGCGAATGGTCAAAAGCTTCAAATCGAGAATTGGTGCACTCTTGGGCAATGTTTGGTTTTCGAACGATCATGGTAATAGAAATACGATGTAGTTTGATGGGAATGACGAGAAATAGCCAAGAGAAGGATTTATTTAAGGGGCGAGTGCTTCTCGAGTTATTAAAATCCATTCGATTTTTTTTCCTTGAGCGACTACATAAGATCTGCTCTTGAACTCACAAATTGCCCTTTGATTGACGATTTTCAAGAGCGTTTATGATAGTGAAGCTAGATCTCGTTGTGAACTGCCAACTCAAGCTACTCGAATTCGGTAATGCGTTTTGGGAGAAGTGAGTGGGGTCTGCAAAAACATCAAGTCCAGAAAAATCTGTAATCCAACATCACTATCCACATCTACCTCCTCATTCAAGATCCCCTTCCAAGCCGGTCCAGGATTGACCTCCAGCCTGAGCTCCAACCCACTGATCACCCATCTTAATATCTTGTCTAATCCCACGCTTAAAGTCCGCTTTCAAGATTTCAAAGGCTTTTGCATCATCACTAGGAAGCTTGTACCTCGAGGGCTCCGAAGTATTCAAAGCGAGCAGTATGCCTGCACGGTCTGTTCTGGAAGTGAGATCTGAGCTCTCGTTGACGACGGCGTCTAGCGTTTTGTTCTGGAGTGAGGCGATTTGGCCAGTATTCTTGGACGCGCCGAGATATCACATAGTATGCGTGATGGAGTCGATGACATATCGTTACCAGGCTGTTCAGGGTTCGGGTTAGATTGTGGTCGCTCATCACCAGCTGATCTTGAAGAATTATTGTCTGCGGTAGGAGTTGGCGTTAACGCTGGTAGCTTATCAGTCACTGTGACCACGGCTGATATTGGTGCAGGTTGTTCATTGTTGTTTTCAAGACCACTTCCGTTCAAGAATGATGTTTGGTGCTCCAGTTCGATGCTATCTGCCCCAGTATCTCGCAGGACTATTTAGGTACCGGTATTCGCAAAAGCGGAATGATCCCTCGCGATTGGTCGTCGTCGCTCTTCGTGGCCGTCCACTGGTGTTTGTCGTACTTCACGAGACCCTTCGTCAATGTGTACTGGAGCGTCCATATCCGTAATCGTAACAGAATTTGATCCTCGCCTTGGAGATCGGCACGACTCGCTACGAAGAAAGCAATGATTTCTGTCCTGTGGAAGTGGATCAAAATTGCAGTTTGTCCGTAGACTATTAGCGACCGTACCGAACGCGGCTTTAACCAAAGCCAAAGGCCAACACAGCTAGCGCAAGTTTACTTTTGGTCACACCTACGCCTTCTCCTTTTACAGTGATGGCCTGCATTGGGTGAAGTTATATCAGCTGTTTGGTCCGCTTTATGTCCAAAATTCTTCGGCGGAATCTCCATGTTACTTTCTTGACAGCGATCCGAGGTATTTGCATTGGTGGCCTTGGCTTCAGAGCTTGCCTCTGCTAAGATTGAATCACTATGACATTCGTCCTTTTCTGAAATATCATATGCAGCCACCCGCAGCATTCTGACTTCATCAAGCATCATTTACCCTCTTTTCATGTCCTGTTATCACGGTCGCATCTTCCAAGCATTTCTCAAGCTGGTTGATTCTTAACGCTTGAGATATATGATGGGATGGTGTGAACAGTTGGACTGCCATCATGTTTCTTCGGGTCACAAACCCTAAATAAAGCAGTCTGTACGATAGCTTCCCATCGACTGCCGAGGGATCATCGAAGCCCGACCACTGCAGAGACCTCGTAAAAGGACACTCTGACAAAGTGAACGTTCTCCGATGGTTGAAGGAGTCTGATCAACAAGTCTGCAAACCCTTCGCGTAATGATCATCGTATCATTTATTGGTAGATTCCATGCAATGAGCCTTTCCCGCAGCCAAGTATAGATTGGCTTCTTAGCAAAAAGCTCAGAAGTAATCATCAAGCAAAAGCTGGACAACATTCGTAGGCCCGCTTGTAATCTATCACGCTATATCTGCCCTTAGGTCACTAGCGCGGATTTTGGAACTTCTTTCTGTCAGGAGGGCCTGAAGGAGTAAGTATCGAATTGTTTGATAAAGTACCAGAACGTCTTGGAGAACAAGCCTCATATTCTATAATTATAGCTCATTCCTAGCAAACCATTTACTTGGTTTGGATCAATCTGAAGTTGCTGCAGAACGCCGCGCTTGCGCTGTTCAGGCTGAGAATAACATGTCACCGTACTGTGTAAGTACTCGTACAAGACGTGCCTACTGGCGCGATGCAGCATTTTTAGATGCAACTTCATTACACGAGCTGCTTGATCTCGCCCACGGACTCTCGTTTCGACTCCACCACCTCTCCCTCACCACCGGGATCAGGCTCCAGCCAAATCATAAAATTCATCTTCCCATTCCTTTCGATATCATGGGTTATATCACGAGAAAAATCATGGGTCATTTCATCAAAATTTTCCGCATCACCCCGCTGTATCGGATAGGTGTACTCGCCCTGCGAAGTTTCAAGCGTGAAGTCGATCTGCTCAATGTTCTTCTTGAATGTGAATGCGGATAATTCCTCAAAGACTGTTTCAACGGTTTTGCTGGACAAACTTCCTATTGGCCAGCGCCGTCTTACGAGTCGAGGCGCTCGGGAGATGATGATTGTGTAGCGGACTTGGACTTTGGAGTTGATGTTTGTGTCAGCTTTGGCTTCTGAGACTGGCTCTGCTTGTGATGTCATTATCGGCTCAGAGAATGGAATAGTATGGGATTCGCTTGTCGGCTTTGGAATTGGAGCAGGTCCTTGGGCTGCTGCTGGAATACGAGCAAGATGTGCCTCCGTTATGGTTGGAGCAGGAGCAGGAGCAGGAGCAGGCTGCGCCTCTCTTGTCGGCTCTGAGTCATTGTGATTTGTAGCAGCAGCACTGGCTGGTGCCTTGACCTGAGTCTGTTTCACTGGCATGGGATCAGAAGGTTGGATAGGACCGGTACTGTTACCATCAGACTTGATATCTGAAGTGAGAAGCCGTCGCTCTTCTCGGGCGCGTTTGCGGTCTGCCACAGAACTCGGTGCTGGAGGCCAGGTGCCTGAAATAGGGTTATTATGACAGGCTTTGTCGCCTTGTGAGTGGGGGGGCTGTAGAGGTTCCTGGCTGTTTCGTTCCAGCGTGCCAGTATACTCTATGCCTTCGTTTAAGAGGTGGCCTGTTGAAATGTTTGCGGGAGAAAGAGGCGGTTGTGCGATTGTTCCTGCAGATTCCTGCGACACGAAAAGCCGCGTAGATACTCTTTGAACGCGAGACGGCAACGTAGCACCTCGAATAGACGACTCTTCATTCTCGACCTCGGGCATCCGTATAAGCCTTGCAGGTCTTGACTTGATAATGGATGGCTTTGTGGGATCAGGTGAGGTCTCTTTCCGCCTTTTGGTGCGTTTCGAAGGAGTGTAGTCAGCATCCTCGTCACCACCGTTAATATTGGTCTTCTTCCTTTTTAATCGCTGTGGTTCTATGGATGATCTTCCATCTTGAGCCGCATGCTCTGAAGTCCTGTTGCCGGAAGGCCGCGGAGATGGGTATCCACTTTCTTTAAGTGGCGTAGTTATGTTAAGGTTTGGAGTTGGGTGGTCCATTTGTATATCTTCGATTTCACTGCATTCTAAAGCGCCTCTGTTCGAAGGTTTCGGCGATGGAAGTTGCTGTTCCTCACGAGCAATGCATGATTGTTGTCCGAGGAATGAAAGCGCGTTATCGACCTCGTCATCAACTTCATCATCCTGTCTTGATATAGATCCATACTGCTGATGTGGGAGTGGGACTACTCGATCTGGGGTTTGCAGCGCATCGTCAGGACTACTAGGGGTCAAATGTCTTGGATTAGAGAATGGATCATAGGTGCATTCTGAATAATAGGATTAGCTGGGTGGTGTATAAGTATATAGATGTCTACTCACCGTCGCGATTGGTACAACGAGAACACGGCTCCTTCCCATTGCATTGGATCTTCTTCCGGTGACATGCGCTGCAGGCGCTGGTCAAGTGGACACGCTTCTGCCCTGGAAGTTGCGCAGTTGGAGATACTGGGGAAGTAGCACTGCCGATTGTTGACGGTGATGACATCGTCAGACCTAAGCATCTAGGCCTTTCGGATAAAGCCCTTTCGCTGACGTGCCCAAGTCTGACAGGCTCATGGTGATCGTGCGGTTGTTGTACCCTCAAACTTCCGCAGCCTAGCCTGGTTGATAGGGCTGTATTCGGTGATTTGTTGGGCTCATCGGGGATTCGTTCGCGTTCCGGACTCTTGAACCGGCGCTGTCGTTTGGCTTCTTTCAAACCGTCGAGGAAGCTGGAGGGCCTTTGCGATACAGTCCTTTTCTTTTCGGACACTTTTGTAGGATTGTGAGATGGATCGTCATTGGCGAGCTCATCATCATAGCTCGCTGTATATAGACCCGAGATATTTCTTTTACGGCTCAGTACCCTTTTTGCCGTATTTCGACCGCTTTCAACGTCAGGATTTTGGTTCTCTGACGCCTCTGGCGCATTGTTCCGCCGGGCAGGTAATGCGATCGTTGAAGAATCTCTGTCGTCATCGTGGGTATGGTTTTTCTCGGATATTGAGGCAGCTCTTGTCCTTGTTGACCTTCTTGATATATTAGGATTAAGAACGTCACAGCCCGAACCCCACTTGTCTCCTTCTGGCTCTTGGACCTGGCTCTGTAAAGGTGACCTAATCGGAGGTGTATCGTCATAGGCAGAATCGAAATCGTCCTCTCTTGACTGCTGTGCCATGTTGTGTGAGAGCGTCTTGTCCGGAACTGCGGCCAGCAAACGCTGCGCGGTGGTTGGGGACACATCGGGTACTGCCGGCGAGGCGGTCATTATGGCCACAGGAGCAACTCCCCGCCGTGAGCGAACTGTGTTCTCCGTTGCAGCCTGTCCGAGATTCAGCGCAACAATCTTTGTACAGGTGATTCGGATGCACCCGGATCAGGCCGAGCCTGAATGGTAACGTACCAAGCTTGCTCTCTCTTTGAGTCCTTTGGCCTCCTCATCACTGCCACTATTTTCGACAAATTGATCTCCGCTCGCCGCTCGTGGAGGTCGTTTAGGGGTTTGACTGTATTGCAAAAATATCTCACTGAGGCTGGGAAGATAGTCATCCGAGACATCGACAGGCGATAGACGTCCATCCCGACTAGGAAGTATGGCGCTTTCTGTCAGTGGCCGAACATTAGTCGCGCTGTGTCTGAGACTTGATGCTGACTTAACGGGTGGCGAAGGGATTGCTTCCGACCTATCTCACAACGTTAATATATTATGGCACATTCAAGTCAGGTAAGGTAGCCACTTACGGCCGATATGAGGAGGCAGAGTCTTGTTGTACTGGTGGAATCTGACGACCGCGCGATAAGATGTTCGAAGTCACATCGCACTTGTCGGGTTTTTTGGCTTTGCCTTTCCCGTACTCCAGCACATTATGCTTCCAGAATAGCAGTAAAAGGAGCTCAGTAACTCTACTCAATTAGTCCAAGTTTTGCATCCGCACGCCTCAATGCTTACTTTTCTTTGTCTCGTGGATACTCTGGAGCGGTCTTGGGGCAGTCGTGTGGACGCTCTGGCCAAAGTCGCAGGCCACGGCCCCCACTCTCAAGATAAGCATGGGTCATTAAGCGCAGCTCGCGTTTTCCCTCTTCAGACTTTCTATCTCTAAGGTCTGTTCCGAGTTTGCCGTTGCTGCCTATCCACTTCTTTCGCCATTCATGGGTAGTGACTGTCAACGTATGTAGAGGTCGCTCGGTTCCATTCCTAAAACCGAGGCTCTCGCCCAGGTCTTGTACTTTTACTTCCTTGGAGTTCATTTGCGAATATAGAATAGTACGTGGCATTTTTTTCGGATGAAAGCGATTGCTGGCCAGCGAGAAGAAAGGGATGTCAGGGCTGAATATAAGAGAATGGGAAACCGGACTACAATGGGCGGAGTCATGCACTAAAACCGACTAACAGGCTCGGCTCTAAAAACGAACAGGGTTTAAAGGGATTGCTTCCGTATTCCAAACGTTCCGTTCTTCTTAGCGATAGAGCAAGGTCTAGCACATCGCCACCTTTAGTCAAGTGAGATGGATGGCTCTTTCTCCAGAGAGCCTGGTCTAAATTTAGACGAAAGAACAAAAATACGACACACTTTGTGAAAATATGCAAGCAGCCGACCTGTTGTCCTCAAATAGAGAGACATTAGGAAGGTCTGATAGCGAATCAATCGCGCAGCCGTAAAGTGTTTCAGAGAAGTTTAACAACGGAAATGATAGGCTTGTGGCTCCTGGAATGCCTTGCTGGAGAGTGTTTGAGTAGGGTTTGGAAGACTTCAGTATCTCGACCTGACGGCCAATACCTGTCTCGCATATGATGTTGCATGATCCATTGCACTGCATTAAGGCCAAGTCTGATTTGATCCAAATACATGGTGTAATACTTCTCCCATTGCATTGCAGCAATATGCTCAAGGGAACCGAGTCGGAAAATCAGTTGAGGTGAAGATTGTGTGAAAGGACAGTAGTTGGACACGGTTGGAGTGAATACGCGCCCTCCCTACCGCCCCAAGCGTCGAACAACATTCTTGGCATCAGGCCTCGCCATCGATTGAAGATTCAGGGCTTAACCCTATTGCAGAGTTGCTGGAGTTTCACCCACACAACATAGCTACCTTCCATACGAAGTGATTGTCTCAAACCCCGGCTTTTGGATGTGCAGTGCTAGCAAAGTGGTCAGTATGTGCGTGTCTGCCTATACCCACGGCATTGGCAGTGAATGGTTCTGCTGTTGGGAAGAAGGAGCTCATCCTCAGCCCCTTCGAGCATGGATACCTTACCGATGAACAATGGAAGTGACATGATTGGCTTGACCCGCCCATATTCACACCACATGATACCGATTGATGCCCATCAACGATGAATAAATGGGATGCTATAACCGCGAATAGGCAAAACATCCAGGTATCTGACGGCGAAAGCGGAGATAGGCCCTCAGACCCCACCCTTGCAATTTTGGAAACTTCCATCAGAGCGATCTCGAATACCATGACGCTGTCCTTTCCTTATTACCCTCATACTGCAACGCGACCATTGTTATTTAGAGTCGTGACTTGAATACCTAATATCACTATGCCTTCTGATACTGCTGGAAAGGTGAGTTGACTCTAATCTATCCTTCCCCTCTCTACGTCATTTACTGATGATATTTGTGCCAGACTATTACCTGCAAAGTAAGCCACCCCCCGGACTTGAGGTCCCTTACGAGTTTGTATTGACAGCCTCAAGGCCGCTGTTGCTTGGGAAGCGGGCAAGGACCTCACAATCGAGGACATTGAGGTCGAGGCACCAAAGGCACATGAAGTCCGCGTAGAGATATACTTCACTGGTGTCTGCCATACTGGTAAGACGCGCAGTACCGCGGAAGAAGATTGGGCGAGCTGAGATTCCACAGATGCATACACATTATCCGGCAAAGACCCAGAGGGCGCGTTTCCTATAGTTCTCGGTCATGAGGGCGCTGGTATCGTCGAGTCAGTCGGCGAAGGCGTAACGAACGTCAAGCCAGGAGATAATGTGGTCGCACTCTAGTATGCCTTCCTAATATGCCATCATGACTCGGCTGACATCTTCTCTTTTAGCACACCAGAATGCGGCGAATGCAAATTCTGCAAATCCGGCAAGACAAATCTCTGCGGCAAGATCAGAGCCACCCAAGGCAAAGGTGTCATGCCAGACGGGACCTCGCGATTCAAGTGCAAGGGCAAAGAACTCCTACATTTCATGGGAACCTCCACCTTCTCCCAATATACCGTTGTCGCAGACATCTCCGTCGTGGCCATCACGGACAAGGCACCTATGGACCGCACATGCTTGCTTGGCTGCGGTATCACCACTGGCTACGGCGCGGCTGTTGTGACAGCCGATGTGGAGAAAGGCTCAAACGTCGCTGTCTTCGGTGCTGGCTGTGTCGGTCTGTCCGTCGTCCAGGGCGCCGTAAGGAATGGTGCTGGTAAGATTATCGTTGTGGACGTCAACGATAGTAAAGAAGCTTGGGGTAAGAATTTCGGCGCAACGGATTTTGTCAACCCAACCAAATTGGATGGGAAGAGCATTCAAGAGCATCTGGTTGAGATGACGGATGGAGGCTGCGACTACACATTCGATTGCACCGGTAACGTGGGTGTCATGAGGGCTGCTCTCGAAGCATGTCATAAAGGATGGGGACAGAGTGTTGTCATTGGTGTTGCTGCTGCGGGCCAGGAGATCAGCACTCGACGTAAGTGCTTCTCCATATCATACGCCTGAGAAAAATAGCAAGTACTTACATCGGTTTTTCACAGCATTTCAGCTCGTCACAGGCCGTGTCTGGAAAGGCTGCGCGTTCGGCGGCATCAAGGGCCGTTCTCAACTCCCAGATCTTGTTGATGATTACATGACTGGCAAGCTTAAGGTGGATGAGTTCATCACGCACAGACAGCCATTGGCCGAAATCAACAAGGCTTTCCAAGACATGAAGGCGGGAGACTGCATTCGATGCGTCGTGAATATGAGGAAGAGCTAATCGGGTCGATCATGTTGAACAGTATGAGAAGATACCGGGACAGCTGCTTGCTTGTACATACTACAGTCTTTGACAAAAAGAATGATAATTAAAGCTTTTCAGTCTCGGACACCACGTCTCATTCGGGTGTGGGACTAGATGATCTTGCCATCCTATTCTATGTTTACAAATGCCTTGTCAATGCTCGCTGGTATCCTCAATGCATGCATTACGCCAACCAACTCCACAGAAATGCTCATTGCAAATATCTCACCACCCAAACCAACTCACTACCCCAAACTCGCCCCAAAAGGCGCACTCTCCCTTAAATCCTCCACCAAATCTTCGACATTACTCAAATGCCTCCCCAACAATCCCTGCTTCTCCTCCGTACTCCTAGTCAGCCCACCCTCCCCACCATCTCCGCTCCCCAACCTCTTACTCGGACTCCTCTGCAGCCCACCACCAAACCCATTTCCATTCCCATTGTTCACCACAGGCACCTCAGGCATCAAATAAAAATACAAAAACTCCACGACCTTCATCTTGACCTCCCTACTAGTCCCCCTACTCTTGAACAAACTCGTAATCGCAAGCAACCCATCCACAGCCTCAAAACATCGTGTGTTCTGCGGCGTTGATAGTAAACTCGTAACAAGCGTCAGCAGGGCAGACGATTGGATTGCGGGGCAGTTTGTGGGTTCCAGCAGGTCGAGGAGGAGGTTCATGTAGATCTCGCGGGCGAAGAGGGCGCGGGAGGGGGGGTGGATCAGCAGGATGCCGTGGAGGAGGTCGAGGGTGCTGACGAGGAGGAGGTCGTTTTGGCCCGTGGAGGAGCGGGAGAGGAGGCGTTCGAGGGTGGTTATTAGGCGGATTGCGACTGTGGAGAGGAATTCTTTAACGCCCTTGTACAGGCTAGGGAAACGGTTTTGCCTTACCGTTCCATTCAAAACCTTCTTGGAGCTTGAAGAATTCGCGGAAAGCTGGGTCGTCTTTCAACGAGGAGAGGTCTTTGGGTGACTGTGGTTGTTTTGAGGGGCTGCTGGGGACTAGAGAGCTTCGACGGTCTGCTGCGCTGGTGGATCGGGAGAGGCAGATTTGAGCGAGGAGACCTTCGAGTTGGCGGAGACCTTTGCGGATCTTGACGCCATCGTTGGATGAGAGGTAGTCGAATGAGAGTGATAATAGTGATTCCATGGCTTCGATGTACAAGCTGGAATGTTTAGTCACTGGCTTTCATGAGCTCCGATGTTAGAACATTGTTGGCGGGTAAATAGATCGCCGTTGGCGGGGCCCCTCGGGCACTAGATATGCTCGCCGCCATGTGCACTTGCGTGACTTGCAAGTCATCATTCCATCAATGGTATCGAGTAGACGCTATAAATGTCGCCTATTGACCTCAAGATCCTTTCATCGCTTGGGATGAAGAGAAAGGCGCAGCTTGTTAATGTAGCATGACGTACAGGTGAATCGGAGCTTGGCGGGCTCCCCGCGTGACCGTTGGAAGCTTTTCAGGCTCCAAAGGCAAGCTTGTCAAGTCTACACTCAAGAGTATCATGCAAATTGAACACATCTAGCTCTTATATCGCATGGATCTACATTCGTTCTGCTAATCTTCTCAATCGCAACCATGGGCTCAGATAATCCTCAGTCTCCAAACAAAATTCCTCCGCGAAAGAGCTCGACAGGTGCTGCCATGGGCTACATAAGCCCAGCTCAAACTGTTCCCACGTCAGTTGCAGAAGGAAGTAAAATCTCCCATGGCAAGAAGCCTTCTGTGACAAGAACACCGCCTCCGATATCAAGTCCACCGGATCCGAATACTCCCAATTCAGCAGACAGCATTGCAAGGCACGTCAACGGCACCGAATGGTCCCGAGAGAAAGAGAAGATTGTCCTCGGACCGTTCGATTACATGTACGGTCATCCAGGAAAAGACATACGGAAACAACTTATTGCGTCATTCAATGCTTGGTTGAAAGTTCCTGATGAGAGCCTGGTCATCATCACCAAGGTAGTTGGCATGCTGCATACGGCATCCTTACTGATAGATGATGTTGAAGATTCATCTATCCTACGCCGTGGGATACCCGTCGCGCACAGCATCTTCGGCACAGCCCAAACGATCAATTCTGCGAACTACGTCTACTTTTGTGCGCTCCAAGAGCTGCTAAAGCTTGGCAATGTAGAAGCTAACAAGATATACACTGATGAGTTATGCAATTTGCATCGAGGACAGGGCATGGACCTCTTTTGGCGGGACACATTGACATGTCCGACTGAAGATGACTACCTTGAAATGGTAGGCAACAAGACGGGAGGGTTGTTCAGGCTAGCTGTAAAGCTCATGCAAGCTGAAAGCAGCAACAAGAAGTGAGCGCACAATAACTCAGCTCAGTAGCAAGCCAGCTAATAGTGCTTTAGGGACTACGTGCCTCTCGTCAACATCATAGGCCTTCTCTTCCAAATTCGAGACGACTACATGAATCTATCGAGTACCGAGTATGCCGAAAACAAGGGCTTATGTGAAGATCTTACGGAAGGCAAATTCTCGTATCCAATTATACACAGCATAAGATCAAACCCACAAAATCGGCAATTGATAAATATCTTGAAGCAAAAGACTACCGACGATGAAGTCAAAAAATACGCCGTCAAATACATGGAGAGTACTGGCAGCTTCGAGTATTGCAGAACCATCCTGCGGGATCTAAACAACAAGGCGATGTCAATGATCGAATCGATTGATGATGGCAAGGGTCAGGGTGCTGGGATCAAAAAGTTCCTTGACAAGATGACGGTTTGAGATATCGCTATGAAAGACGACTTAATTCGATCATGTTGACAGCCTTCTGAGTCTTTTCCTCAGCTGTACCATCACAGCTCCCTTGTGGAGATTACAGATCTCGCTTCATGCGGATTCCGCACATCGACAAGGCCAGCATCGCCCGATTCACACTACAGCTCCGTTTTTCGCACTGAAGCAAAGATAGGAGTCAGAGTTAGTCTGAAAGCCTTCAATTTACCATGTCAGAAGCCTCTCGACATGTCAATTTAGAGCGATGATTGGGTACAATACTCTGAAACTCTGATATCACATCTCATTAGGTCAGCATCGTGAACGGGAGCTCGTCGCATCAGCCATACTTTAGAGAGTCAATACAGCCGCCTTCTTCAGCTTCAATGTGTAGCTGAGGCTTATTAGGGCTTACTGGGGCTTATTCTAGTTTCCGCAGAATCAGATCTCTAACCGTACAGCTGGTAGCTACACAAGCGATTAGGTTGAAACGCAAATACAAACAGAGTGGTCTTGAAATCCGGGCCGGCCGTCGACTCGAGGCGCAGGATTACAAGTAAAAATTCATTTGCAGGCCGGGGCCTTCGCATAGCTGTAGATGGTAACTCCAGCAGCGTTATACACCCTTGAACAGTCGGTGAATATAATTGATGGGGGCCAAATGCTGTCATGCGGCGGGGTATCAGAGCTTTACCCAGCTGCTTCGGAGCTTGAGCCACAGGCCAAGCACGGCTTAGTCACTAGCCAGCACCTTAAGAGCCGCATTCAGCTCTCGATTTCCTGCATGCTAGCCAATGACAGAGAGTCAGGCTCACCATGGCACGCTGACATAAGGGAGTAGACGTGGCTGGTGCAGATATCCAACACAGAAGCGCTTATGGTCATTGGTGTCCTCGCTTAGCTCATGAATAGTGCGGATATATTTCGGGCTGTGCTTGGGGAGCCGTACCAAAAGAGATATGAAGACTGGATTCCCTGGGTCAGGCCCCCCGCGACCACCAACAGAAGAACGAACCGCAGTCTGAAATAAGCAGGAACGTCCTCGTCAAGCGCGCAATTTCTGATCTAATCATGCATGGTTTGTGGCTGACCACCGTTGTGTTTCTCTCCCCTCACGGCATAGCTTCTATGCGATGACATCTATCGACATACTTAGCTGTAGATTTGTAGGTAGGCCATGGAAAATGATGAGTCTGTATAAGTAAGACTTTGCCCCCAACTCTATCAGATCTGCCCTTTTGTGTATAATGCAATATTTCCCTACGCGACCCTTTTCCTTGATATCACTCTCATGGCAGTCACCCATGACAGACCAAACATGTCTCGGTCTTCTTTCTACTCCACCATCAAACTTGCGCACATAGTTCAGAAAGTTAAGGACCGTCTGAAGACTTGTATCAAAAAATGCATCCCATCAACCAACTCCAACCCGGCTAAAGCTCCTCGCTCAATCAAGCTTAAATCATATACCCGAGAGACAGTAAGCAGGTAAGCTGTGATTATGGTATCTTATAAAAGCCCAACTGACCATACTCACCAGCACTATAAATTCTCGATGCTGGTCTGGCAATTACCTGGGATCTCCTCGCAGCCCTGTATCGAATCAAAGACGAAAGGCAGACACCACAAGGTATCACGCCTCACCTTCCGACATGGAGACCTATGCTGACCAAGCTATGGCAAGCCTCATCGCCGAGCTTGATACCTTTGCTCAACCAGGAGGCCTTCCTTTATATACTGTTGCCAAGGAAGACAGCCTTTTCCTCCAACATGACTCTCACCTCGCTGGGCTCATTGACGGCGCTGACAAACTTCATGATGTCCTCGACTTAAGTATTGCGCTACTAAGTAGGCTACAAGCCCGATCAGGCAACAGAGATATACGCCAGTGCAATGAGGCGGATGATGATTTCAAGTGTGGCTGGTTTGAATGCGAAAACTTTGTTGCTAATCTGATGCATATCCTTCGCTGCCTAAAACAGCTGGCGCTGGACGCAATAATTCGCCAATACCTGAACCTAGTAGAGGCCCACATCTTGCACTGGCACAACTTTTGGCAGCAAAAGAGGCACCTAGACGAAGGCTGGTTCGCCGAGTGGCCTAATGGTCAACATCCACTAAGCACAACCTGGCCATGGAATGTCGAACCCTCACTGCTGGTTTTATGGGGCGTTTGCTGGATGTTTTATGGATCTCCAGGATACAATACGAACACCTCGCGGTCGACGCGCAATCGCCGTGGACCATCACCGAGCCAAGACTTAGGGACAGGACAGAATTTCGGACATAATCCGCAGCCGCAACCGAACCCAAATGCGAGCTTTTATCGAAGGCAGCAATATGATATAATTCCAAACTCTTCTTCTGAGGCATGGGCTGGTCCCATTCCTACACCCACCTACCCTAACTTCTCATGGTTGCATCCAAACCAAGCAGGCACACGTCCGACGCGCGCTAATAGCGATCGTGACTCATACGCCTCGCGCAGTCACGGGATCAATCCATATGACTCTACGGCTATTTCAAACATCCCAGTCGATGCCTTGCAGGCCTACTCTTCTAGTCCACCCGCAAATCCATATATAATAGGAACCTCAAACGTATCCTCAGACCTCTTTCCGGCCTCCCAAGTAACGTGGCCATATTGTCAAGGCATCAACACAGAATCATCGCCAGCATACACTCCCAGCTATACACCTTGGCAAATTACACCATCAGCATACAACCCAGTAGGTACTTTCCCAACACCAACACCACAACGGACTCGTTCAGGTACTGGTTTGCAAACTTATGGTACACGAAGCCAGGTGGCAAACCCTCAGGCGGCAGGCGGGATTGGTAGTCTTGGATTCGGCCTTGGATTACAGGACATGCAAAACTATCCCAGTCCTCACAGTGATGTTTCCCGTCAAACAACATCCTCAGCTCTGTCGATTCTTCCTGGGGCAATGACGAGTCCGAACATGCAATTTGTAGCATCCCCAAGCGTGGCAGAAAGTTCGCTCTCGGGTCGAGGCAGCAGGAGATCGCAGGAGCCGCCCCGAAATGGAAACGGTATGCTGTACTGCGATCATCCAGAGTGTGCGCGGCAGCCTCCGGTGTTTACGAGGAAGTGCGAATGGACGTAAGTACAAACCTCCCCGTTTCATCAAAATCTTGACGCTAACACTCAAAACAGAAAACACAAGGACAAGCACACCCGCCCCTATATCTGCGACGAACCCGGCTGCGAGAACATCCGCGGCTTTACCTACAGCGGTGGTCTCCTCCGCCACCAGCGCGAAGTGCACCGCCAGCACGGCGGTCCAAAAGCCTCTTGCTTCTGTCCTCACAAAGATTGCAAGCGAAGCACCGGCGTGGGCTTTTCACGACGAGAGAACCTGCATGAGCATTTGCGCCGTGTCCATAGGGATGCTGGCGATGATGCGAAAGATGAGCCTGAGCCGGAACAACTGATGGCTCCGGGTGGGCCTCGAAAGAGGAGAAGGGCTCCACAAGCTGAGGAAAAAGAGAAAGAGGATGATGAGAGCCTTCAGCAAGAAGTCAAGAAATTGAGACGGGAGTTGCAGGAGAAAGATGACAGGCTTGAGAGACTCGAGCAGCTGGTTGAGAAATTGCATAAGGGCCAGCAAAAACAATAGACTGTACGATGGACGTGTAATGGGTATGTTCTAATTTGATGTATTTTAGCGAGGCGCTGAGGTGTATGGGTTTTGGACTTCACTCAGTCTCGGCGAAACTGTAATAGATGGGATGGCGTTTGGAAGTTTGCTTTGATGTTTTTTGGACTTTGGCTCGATATTTTGCTCTCTACTACTACACTGTACGACGAACGTTGTTTTCTCGTTCTGCACTGGGTATGCAGGACATGCTATATGTTTGGACACTTGTATCGCTGTACTATCGGTATTATCCTTGGGTACACTCAAGAAGTCTATGATTGACAGAAATATAATAAAATTGTACATAACCTCTCACGAATGACCATGGTAGCCTGATCCCAAGATGTTTCTGTAGCCGCATATGTGCTCTCCTCTCAATAGCCAGGTCTCTAAAAGCCTGTTAGAACCGCCAGTAAATGCACGCCAGGCACACACCCTCACCAATAGCGTCCGTTAAATCTACCCCTAGCACTGATAGCAGCTGCACAGTACCCTTCGGCACCTCGGAGCACGGAAATGTAGCCGAATGCAGCTACCTCGAATTATTGCAAATACAACACACGGGCACTGCAACATCTAAGGTACAATTCCGCTCCTACATAGAAGCGTCGGATCCTACACTATTGATGCAAGCCAGAGTCCTCCTACAAGCGACTACAAGAACCTGTTCCGGTCCCACTGCCTACAGTATCAGAAGTACATTAAGACAGCACAGCTTGAGCAGACCGCAACACAAATCCTACAACATGGCTTCAGCGACTACCCTCTACGATTTCGAGCCTAAAGACAGTGCGTCTCCACCTTCTAAGTGTCCTCATGACTCTCCCCTTCGCCCTCCTATCCCTCATCCTCTATCCAGCTAACACCCCGCAGAAAAAGGCCAACCCTTCCCCCTCTCGACCCTCAAAAACAAAGTCGTCCTCGTCGTAAACACAGCCTCCAAATGCGGTTTCACACCTCAATTCGAAGGCCTCGAAAAACTGTACAAGAAAGTGAAGGAGTCGCATCCCGACGATTTCGTCATCCTAGGCTTTCCATGTAATCAGTTCATGCAACAGGATCCCGTATGCATGCCTCCTTCCCCAAACCCACACTCAGCCAGCAGCGGGGAATAGCGCTAACTCACTGTGATGTGAATATAGGGCGACAACGACACCATCCAATCTTTCTGCCTAACCAACTACGGCGTCTCCTTCCCCATTCTCGGCAAAACCGACGTTAATGGGCCCAACGCCGAGCCCGTGTATGAATGGATGAAGACTGCTGTCCCCGGCTTGCTGGGCATGAAGAGGATTAAGTGGAATTTCGAGAAATTCTTGATTGGGCGCGATGGCAAGGTTGAGCAGAGGTGGGCTAGTTCTACGAAGCCTGAGGCGCTGGAGGGGGCGGTGATGGCGGAGATTAAGAAGGGGGCGAAGAGTGAGTTGTAGGGGACTGAGAGGGGTTGGGCAGGGAGGTGATGATGAGGTGGGATGGATGCTTGCGGGAGCGGATTTGCTATGGAGTTTGAGGTGATGCTTGTGGGATAGAGATTGCTTGCTGAATGGATCATGATGGCGGGCCGAACTACTTGGAGGTAAATCTAGACATTTAATGAGGGCGCTTTCACTCTTTGCTTTCGATCCATGATTCTTGCGACATGGTCCATGTTTAATCGCGACTCGAGAGTCTCAGTGTGCTCGAGGCGCTGGACGATGGGGGGCTTTTCTGGGCCTTTTATGCAAAATATTTCTCAAGTATTCTCTCTCGATGCTCGACCAGATTCTGATACTCTCTCAATTGCTCCTTCATCCGAGGGTCCCTCCATTCAAGCTCTTCGCCCAACAGAACACTGGTATAAGCAAAGACACTTGCATCGAAAAGTCCCGGCCTTCTCTCCGCAAAGAAGTATGAATCCTCTCCCAAAAGCTCAGACAGTGCTTCGAAGGCCTTGTCGCAGTCTCGATATATGCCTTCAACATCAATGGTGGCTGACTGATTGAGAAGCTCTGACACGGCAGCAGCGCGAAGCTGGTGGGATAGGGTTTGCCGAACTAGGGTGTTGGTGCTGCTTGGGTTGATGTAGAGAGGAGTAGCGATGGATGCGAAGTTGGGGTTTGATAAATAGAGCGAGTAGAGCTAAGGATTTCAGTAGAGGCTTGAGGAGAAGTGGAAACGATCGCGTACATAAGCATTGCGGATCCGGAGGTCGAGGAGGGACATGTACGCTTCATACCGCATGACTGCGGGATCTTCACGAGCAAGCTTCGCCTTTTGGGCTTTTGTTGCTTGGGCTCCATTCTCCGTCTGCTCTTCTTCGTCGGAGTAGGCGATGAAAGGAGCTTTGCCAGAATTTCTTCTCTGTGATTTCATCTCGCGAGTCCAACGCTGGATGCGATTTGAAGGTACAGGAATCGCATCTTCGGTGTTGGATGTGGAGCTCGAAGCCGACGGTAAGAGGAACGGAAGGGCACCACTCGGCGAGGCATGATTATTAGATGGAATGGTGACGAAGGTGAAGTCCATGAATCGTAGATATGCCTGCCGTAGGTCTGCTATTAGTTTATGGATTCTCCTATCATTATTAAAACCTAAAGTATTATTTACCTGCCATTTCAGACAGCCCGGATTGAACGAAGGGGCTCCATGCCTCGCTCCCTGCTCGGTCGTGAAGATGTATAGAGCATGCTGATTCCTGTGTGCCGCTGTCCGCTGCGGAAGCTCGTTGGCGGAGTATGTCTGCAAAGGAAATCTGTCAAACAAACGTTTTATGGGCTTCGGCGTCGTGAACCATTGCCTAAAGGTGCCCTTCGGCTTCGCTGTAGGTCGTACAGGTTTCTGCTTCTCTTCAGGCTTAGGGTCAACATCTTGTGGCATTGTTCAGATCCATGCTGATGGATTGGACGCGAAATTCCGGCGCTGTTCTTGGATCAGCGCAGCCCTATATATCTTGGCGGCTACAATGCACCCGGGTTTATGTCATCTTCGCAATGCTATCATTGTATAATTCCAGCGACGTTCAGTTGGTAGTTTCCTTACGAGGCTGTGCTTGCCTGTAGTCCTCCGTAGAATTGAAGCTCTGCTACTTCACGAAGAAAGTGATCATCAATGAAGCCCTAATCCTGCTGTCGCTCACGCACTAGTCTTCAGCGCGTTTACTCCAAGACAGGTGTCTGGACTTGAGATCAAGCACGGCGGCTTTCCTCGAGTATATTTCAGGCTTCAGGCTCTGTTTGTATCTCGACAAATCACCCCCGTCTTCTAGGTACAGATCGTTGAGGGTTATTGTTTGAGGACCGCTATCCCTACTTGAGCCTTTACAGATTTTATGAATCCAACTTCGAAAATCCAAGCTAGCACTGCTTCGAAAAGACCTCTAAGTTTGAACCTGTCTAAGTCTTCTAAGTATAAACTTTACGATTACGAAATCGCGTCAAAACATCTAGTTTAGATAGTCAGCTATAAACTCGCTACCGAGTAAATTGTCGTAAACTCCATCATTATTGAATTATCTTCAGTCTCGTACAGTCAATCGCTGCAAGCGTCACCCGAAGATCACCCGAGTCGCGATTTCCCATCATCTCGGCAGCAGTTCCAAACAGATCTCAACGGCTTTGCTTAAAGCTGACATCTATCGTGAGCCTATCGTGTAATGTATGGCATTGAAGGATCACCACCAACCATGATACTATTGGGGATTTTCGAAAGACGGAAAGGCGACGGAACCCGAGTCAATGACGATGGTAGACTACTTAGCCAGATCTGCTAATTCTTTGATCGATTGAGCGTTTCTCGATTGTGACTTCGGCCTGTCTAATCTATGTGTGACTCCGAATTCGCATACCAACCAAAAGTGCTATAAGATGAATGCGCCAGTTGTTGCCATCGTGACTGGGGCGGTAAGGCTTCATCTCTTCTATGTGAGTTGGAAATCAGACTGAGGCTTGCAGAATCGTGGTATTGGAGAAGCTATCGCTCAAGTTCTTGCGACGAGTTCTGAAACTCCTTTCGTTCTGTGTATGTGAGATCTGTCATGGCTTCCTTATTGGATCAATTTGCTGGAACATTGATGAAAGATTCACAATGACAACATGCAATTCATGCCGTCGCCAACCACAAACAACTTGCTGAATCATCCCAGATGCAACTTCTCGCAAAGGTACAGATCTAGGTTTCAAAACTGCGCCAAAAACCCAAGTCAGGTACCCAAAACTTGACATTGCAGACGCGGCAAGCATTCAGAGCCTTGCGAAGTCGATTGAGCAAGACCAGGACAAGGTGGATGTGTTGATCAACAATGCCGGAGTAAACTTTGACGACGACTATACTCCGCAGAACGTCAAGACCACGCTTGATACTAATGTCCGGGGTACGCTGCGTGTAAGCTCACCTTGAATAGACCGAATGTTCGACTCTAAGCCATTCAGATGTGCGAAACTTTCATCCCCATGCTCAGCAAGAATGGTCGGATCGTCAATGTGTCTTCAACTGGTTCGTCCCTGAATCAATACAACAAGAACATCCAGCAGCGCTTTCGAAGCTCCAAGATGACTCTAGACGACCTCGAAGAATTAATGCAGGAGTATCAAGTACGCTCGCCTTCCGGTAACGTGCGGCTTGTGGGCTCATAGAAAGACAGGAATCGGCCGATAATGGCACAGAAAGCCAAGCTGGCTTTCCGCAGCAGTCATACAGCGTTAGCAAAGCATGTATCAACGCGCTGACCGCAATCCTTGCTCGCGAGAAACCAGGCCTGATCATAAATGCTTGCTGCCCTGGTTGGGTTTCGACTGACATGGGCAAAATGGTGGGCTCACAGCCACCAAAGCCACCAGGTAGGCTGTTTCTCAAAGAGAAGGCACGTAGCTGAAGGTAGACTGACGTTGTTTTAGCTGATGGAGCTAAGATCCCCATTCGCCTCGGCTTTGGGGATATTGATGGTGTTACGGGTAGATACTGGGGTAATCCATCCATCGCAGATACCGGGGATGGGCAAGTGATGGAATGGTGAGGATCTTGGTGTATTCAAGATTCTGGTGGTAGAAATTGCACCTGCAATTTGATTGATGTTGAAGTCAAAGATTGAATGACCGAGCGTTGACTTGAATGCGGCCAGATACTCTCAATGTAGGAGCATTGATTCATGGAATTTTCATACAGCAACCGTTGGATTTGGGCCTAGTGGCTCTTGGCAAGGGGGTCAAATAGTCTCAACTCCATAGACCTTCCTAAACAACAACAACATCCATTCTGAATGTCAACGGGTTATGAGCCCGGGTTAGCGCTTGTTTACGTACCCTATTCTTGTTATTCCGTTTGTAACCACGTCAGTATCATAGTCAAGACAACGCCTGCGCTAGGATAGCAAGTATAGGTAAATCGGCGAACATCGTCTCCCTATATATCGCACCCCTTACAGAAAATAATTTCAGCGACTGGCTTATTAATATACGCGCACACCTACGTAGTAAAAAGCTATGGAAGTATACGCAGGAGTCGGTTCCAGCTAAGGATAAGGGGGAGACGGTAATAGCTATAAAAAAGAGGAAGGATTAGTAGGAAAAGGCTAAAGAAGCAGCCGATATTATAACTCCTACCATTAGCCCGGCTATTAAAAAGAAGCTAAGGGAGGCTGAATTTAATAACGGATATTTAATACTTTAACGTTTATTAATACTATTATAACTAGCTAGAGACGTATAGTTTATACGTTTTACGAAGGAATACTATACGCTAAATATTAACGAATTTAAGACGATCTCGGAGTTCCTAGACCACGTTAAAATACTAGAGGAATAAATCGACGCTACGAAGGTCAAACTTAATAATAATAAACATATACTACTCTATCTTATTATAGCGTTATCCGAGGACCAGGATTATCGGTCTCTTATATAGCTGTAGTTAATATCTACCGACGTTACGGCGGTAAAAGTAAAGGAAATACTTTTAGAAAAAGAGCGGAGGCGGAAGAGCGAGGACGAAAAAGACGCCCGAGCTCTAAAGCTTAAAAAGGCCGGCAGTAAGGCTGGCTTAAGGGAGAAACTAGTATATAAAACGTATAGTAAAGGATACCCCATGGAACGCTATTAATAAACTTATCCCGAGCTAGCCCTAGAATAACTATAGGAATAGTGGATAAAGGAAGGTTTATATAGTCTTAGCGGTGGCGCTACGGTAAAGGTCACTAAGGTTAAGAAGGTATTTTAAGATAAAGTATTTTCACGAGCTAGAAACGATCCGGAAACGAGCCAAGATAGTAGAAACGAGGTAGAAACGAGGCTATAAATAAAAATCGGGCTAGGATAGCTCGGTAGGGCCAGAATGGCTCTAGAATAGTAATTAGCTGGGGGAAACAGCTGGTTTTAGGCTAGGATAGCTCGGTAGGGCCAGAATGGCTCTAAAATAGTAATTAGCTGGTGAAAACAGCTGGTTTTAGGCTAGGATAGCTCGGTAGGGCCAGAATGGCTCTGGAATAGCAATTAGCTGGGGGAAACAGCTGGTATTTGGGCTAGGATAACTCAGTTTCTCTAGAATTAGGGGAGTAGCGACGGTAAGGTAGCGCCAGTAAGGCCCAAAGGGGAGCGTTGGATTTGGGCCTAGTGGCTCTTGGCAAGGGGGTCAAATAGTCTCAACTCCATAGACCTTCCTAAACAACAACAACATCCATTCTGAATATCAACGGCAACTTGATCATCAGCGGAGCATTGAATTACTTTGTGTCCGGCCAGACACGCCAGGTTGGACCATTTTCCATTCTCTTGGAATTTAGCGGTTACAAAAGTGTTGCGACCTCTTGGCAATGTCGATCCATGCCAAACACACCCGTTTTACTAGCAAATTGTATGGACTTATATTAAATATCTTTCTATCCACCTTTTATATATATATATATATATATATAGCTTTATCCTTATTAATCTTACTTATCTTATTTACTCTACCTTTATAAAAATCTTTATATACGTTAGAATATTTATATAATACCTAAGGCCGCTAGCGTAGAGCTAGCGGCTTAGTAATAGTATAAAAAACGTAAAATAGTTACGGGGTTTAGTATTAAATAGTTTTTGAATCCTAGATTTAATAATAGAACTAATCTTTAAAGATTCTAATAAAACGGGGGAATATTAATTTAATATAAAATTATTAAAAATTAAAACCCCGCGATATTAAAGTTAAAACCCTATATCGATAAATAATAATATTATAAAGGTAACGGGGCGTAGGTATATATAATATATTAATACCTTTAGCGGGGCGTAGGCGTATATAATATATTATTATTTTATAATTATTTCTTTTTTTAAGCCCTAGTCCCTAGGTACCTAAATATTTTAATTAAGAAATATTTATTAAAAAACTTTTAAACCCCCTAAGAGAAATAAGGGAAAAAAGTTATTTAGTATAACGGCGTTATTATATAGTAACCTAAATATAAGGTTACGTACCTAATTCTTTAATATTTATAATATTAGTTACGGAATAATATTTAACTAAATTACGAAATTTAAAAAAAAACCTTTAAACCCCCTAAGAGAAATAAGGGAAAAGAGTTTTCTAATTTATACTATCGGTCCTATAGCGCTAATATATAGTATTAGTCGCGGAGCGACACGAAATTATTTCTTATAATACTATTATATAATATTAGTAACGGAAGAGTAATACTACTAAACTACCTCTATTATATAATAGTATTAGTAATAAATAAATAGTATATTTATAAAGCTATCCCTATAGCGCTAATATATAATAATAATTATTTGTTAGGTCATAGTGCCTAGGGTGTTTATAGTAATATAAAAGTAAGTATGAAGCCTTAATGGGAAAATGATCTTTATATTCAAAAAATAGAATTAATCTTTGAAGAGTTAGAGCGAGGGCTCCGAGCCTCCTATTTCTAAGGGGGCTCCGGAGTACCGGAAATCATAATATAATATTATAATATAAATGGCGTAACTACGCCGTATACTCTTTATATAGGATTTATATACTATATTTAATAGCTACTATAAAGCTAGTTTTAATATAATATAATAATTACCTCCCCTTTTAGGGGTTTCGCCCTCGAAACTAGTAAATATTAATTTAACGTTTTAATACTCCGACGAAGAAGTATAATATAAGAGAATCTAAATTAAATAGAGCGTACGCGTAACGCCTACGCCTTCTATTTAATTTTATTAATCTCTTATCTTTATAATAGTAATATATTAAGAAAAACCTTTAAACCTAGTAGGAAAAAGGGAGGGAAATAAATTATATCTTAAAATTTAATAATACGTCGCGTATAGTTCGTAATCGGCGTAGTTATATAGTCGTAGATTATACTAGGTATTTAATAAAAACCTTTAAACCTAAAGAGAAAAATAAGGGAAAGAATATTATAATTACCGTCGAAAACTATAAGCCTTTACTATTAGTAGGGCTTTAACGATATCGGTAGTAGAGTGAATTATTCTACTTTATTATTTAGGAAGAACTCTAGTTATAAAAGTAAATATATACGGGTAACGGTTTTAGCGTAGGTACGAAGCCTTCGCTAACCTTCTAACTTTTCTTCTTCTATAATATCCTACTATCTTCTATATATATAAACTCCTATATACTACTATCGATAGCTATACTATATTTAGACTTTTATTAATTTATAATAATCTCGGCCGTATCTTTAAGCTCTTTCTTTAAGGTTATAAATATTATATATATATTCCGTAGGTAAGGCTAGAGTTAATATATCGTAATTTAAATAAATCTTTTTTTTTCTTCTTTTAAATTCTTCCTTTAAACTTATAATTATTAAAGTAAATAAATAGTTTATTCTATCTTTAAATAAGGTATTTATTTATATTTTAAAAGAATTAATATTATTATAATATTTATTTTATTTTTAAATTATTAGTTCTATACCTTACTTTATTAACGATACGTATATAACTAGATTACTTTAATACTTAATATATTAGTTTAATCTCTATAGTATATAATATTAATAATAATATTTAGATATTTAATACGTTTTTAACCCTCGCTCCCCGTAAAATAATTATTTATTCTACTCCTACCCCACGTTTATCCGTACTTTTATACCTCCGTTACTTTAAGCGGATAAACCTAAATAACTACGTTTTATATAATAAGGTATTATATATAAAGTATATTTATTACGTAAAGAATAAATACCTATATAATCTTATATATCGTTAATATTTTAAAACCGAATTATATTAACGTATCTAGATTCCGTCTAAATTTTATACCTTTATGAATTTTCTTCTTAATCGTTTAAAACGTCGAGGCTTTAATAAATATCTTCGCGAGTAGGTCGTTAGGTATACGAAAGATATCGTAGCCTTTCTTCGGGAGATTAAGTTTAAAAACGGCGACGTTAAAAAAGAGAAGGATATATTATAATTAATATCTCGGCTTATTATAAACGTCGAGGGTATAAATAATACCTTTTATATTTTAATAAATTAATATAATTTAGATATAATTTATATATTAATAATTTTTTAGGGAGGGATTATTACCCGGGATACGGGTACGCCTTAAAGTAGGATTATATAATATTAATTTAATAATCTTCTTAAATCGACGGACGAAGATAAAGCCGATAATAAAGACGAAGATAATACTTATACTCGTTATATACGAGACGCCTCCGAATACGACTCTTCTCCCGGTTTTAATCCCGTTACCGATTAATTTAAAATACCTATTATTAACGATCTCGATATTATCGATCCTACTTTATTCTCTAGCGGTATATAAAGAGTTATAATATCTAGTCGTAAAAGTCTTTTAGTTAAAGATACCGTAGAGCCTCGCCTTTAATACGCCGGTATAAAGGGTACGAGTCGCTATATCTTAAATAAATTAATATTTTCTTACGAGGCTTCTAAGGAAGAAGTTAAAGATAAGATTAATAATCCTAATTTTAGTTCTACTTCTGCCCCTCGTCTTTTAATTCGATTTCCCGGCCCCGGCCTTATTTATAAATAACCGAGTCTTAATATTAAGAAAGCTAGCCGTTATAAACGTAAGCCTATCTACGAGCGCCCCGCTAGCCGTAAAAATATATCTCGCTCGAAGTTTATTAATAAGAAGTAGCTAGTAATAACTAGTAATTAATAACGCTTCCTCTTCCTACTCTTTATTTTCTATACCTTTTTTATCTTCGTATTCTCTTCGAATACTTCTCGTAGTTTTAACGCGTTATCTAAAATATTTATATTAATTTATTTATTAAAGGTCTTTAGTTATCCTAATTATTTTATAAAATAAAGTACCTCGCCCTTTACCTTCTTCTTTTTTAGTACTCTTTCTATTTCTTATTCGTTCGTATTATTTATTAATTCCGGTAAAGGTATATTAAGAATCGAAACGTCGCCCTACCGTTAATAATACGGCTTTAGAAGCGATATATAAAAAATATTATAAATACGATAACTATTTAGTAATCCTAGGCGGTACGCTTATATTTCGACGGTATCTAAAATCTTAAATAATTTAATTACTTTATAAGAGAGCTTCTTATTTAATTATTTTTATATTAAATTTTTAGTTAATAATAATATAAGGTTATTTATATTAAATGATTTCGGCTTATACCTTCTATTATAACTACGCTTTTATACTTCGACCGCGATAATTTATACTCTTATTAAATACTCTCTTAAAGTATTTAATTTTTTAATTCTTTTTTATACCGACGGTACTTCTCCCCCGTACGTCTCGCCTTCGAGACGCGGTTTAAGAGAAGGATTATAACTATATATAACTATAAATAATATTTATTTTATTATTATATACTATATACTATAGTATACCTATTTTATTATAGGTAAGAGTATTATTTAATTATTTTACTCGCTTAAATAGAAAGTTCTTAAGTAATATTCTAGGGTTTAGTTCTAACGTTTTATCTAGTTATCCGTCTACGGATAAAATACGGTATTTAGGCGCCTTTTAATTTTTATTAAATAGTATATCTTTAATTAAAACGTATTTATAAAGATAAAATCTTTATTAAAAATAATCCTATTAAGAACTCTAAACTTTAAGATAACTTTTTCGAATATTAACTTTATTAAACCCGTAGAGTCGATTATTTTAGTAGTTAAGATATATCGTAATATCTTTATATACTTATTTATAATTATAAAGACCGTATTATAAATATACTTATATTATTTATTTAGAGGTAAGCTAGTAATAAAATTTATTATAATTTCCTTCTACGGCCCCGTAGAATATAGTAAGGAATTAATCTCGTTATAAAGGCGGTATCGATATACCTTAACCTACTAGTATATATTGTATATATCGATATATTCCCGTATATTAACCTTAAGAGTACTCTAGAAATATTTTCTAATAAATAACTTTATTATTTTCTTAACGTTAAAGTACCCCGTTAATATATTATTATAATATCGTTTTAATAACTCTTCGCGGATTAATCCTTCTTTAAGTATATAGATTTTATTATTATATCTAAGAATTAATATAGAATCTAAAGTTTATACTCCGGCGGAACGCTAGTAATCCGCCTATATAATTTCGGCGATTCTTATTTACGAGAAAGAATTATCCTTTTATAAAGCGCGAATTATTTTAATTATTAATAAACTTTTAACGTTATAAGCCGTTTCGTAAGATATTATTAATTTAATAATAATACGTAGAATAAATAATTTATAATTTATAGTTCCAGCGATAAAATTAAATAATTCCTTTATTACGTCGTAATTAATTTAAATAAATATCTCGTTTAAACTCTTTAGAATTTCTTATCTAGGTATTAACTCTTTAGGCCTAGATAAATAAATTACCGAAAGATATACCTTTTTTACGGTAAGCCTTAAAGACCCTAGTAATATAAATTTTATATATATTAGGTTTTACGCGACGCCTACGGATATATTACTTAACGCCGGCGAAGTATTATCTACCTCTAGATCTTTTATATCTACGAACGTATCTCGTATTATAACGAAAATAAAATCTTAATTAGTACCTTCTAAATTTAATAACTTTTATTATAATATAAATAATATATTATTTAAAAAGCTATCCTAGCCTTTATAATTAAAACGACGTAAAGAGTTATCGATTAAGTTACTCTTTTTAAAACGATACGAAATTAAGAAATTAAAAGATAAAAATCTTATTACCTAACGCGCTTAGCGATTATTTAATTACTTAATATTTATAAAACCCTTTAAATTATTATAATCGGTTAAGACTTCTACTTTATATAAACTACCCTCGAGGTAATATTATTATTATTTAAATATTATAACGATTACGAGGAGCTCTTTATTATAAATCTCGTATCGAACTTTTAAACCCTATATCTTACGGGACTAGAAAACGACGGGATATTATTCGTTATTATTTTATAACTACGTTAAAATTATAATTACGGTAAAATTAGAAGTATTTATCTTAATCCGAATTTTTAATTCTAGATTAAAGTATACTAGAATAGGTATATACGAGAATAAATCGCGAAGTAGGTAAAACGCTTACTCTATCTCTTTAAATTATTTAAATAAACTAAATTTTTTATTATCTTAACTACCTTTTAATAAACCCGTTAATAGGCCTATTATCTATAAATAACGATGGATAAATTAATAATAAAAATTAATAAAGTTTAAAAACACTTATATATTATAAAAGGACTTTGATTTTGGCTAGGACTAAATTATATTAATCCTACGTTCGTTTATTAAGATACCTTCGGTATTTATAATAAACCCTAGAAACTTAACTAACCGAGTAAAGAATTTATATTTCTTAAGACTTACGAATAAGGAATATTTTCGTAGGCGTTCGAGTACTTATTATATATAATTAATATACTCCTCTTTTAAATTTAAATAAATTAGGATATTATTTAGATAAACGATATAAAATATATTTATTAAACCCGCTAACGATTTATTAATATAGGCTTAAATAGTAGTAGGTATATTCGTTAAACTAAATAATATTATTATATATTCGAAAAGACTATATCGTATACGAAACGTTATCTTTTATTTATTACCTTCCTTAATTTTTATTCGATAATAAATATCTTTTAAATTAAGTTTCGTAAATTATATAACGCTATTTAAACGGTCTAGCGTCTTATTAATTAAGGGTAACGGGTAGCGATTCTTAATAATAATCTTATTAAGACCTCGGTAGTCGATATATAATCGTAGTTTATTATCCTTTTTTAGAATAAAAAGAATAGGAGCCCCGGCGGGGTTTACGGAGTATTTAATCTAACCCTTCGTTAAAGCGTCGTCTAGGTATCTCTTTAACTTTGTTAATTCTAGGTTCGATAAATTATAAAGAGGCCCGTATAGCGGGTTACTCTTTATATTAATTATATAGTCGCCGCTTTTATACGACGGTAATCGACCTACTTCTTTATCTAAAAAGATATCGTTAAAATTTATAAGTTTATTAAGAAGCGTAGGCGGTACGATAACGGAATTATTAGAAGATATTATATTAACGGTAATATCGCCTTTCCTAACCTCGTTTTTATTAATAGGATCTTAATTAAAGGGACTAGCCTTAATATATATTAATATATATATAACTAGCTACGTCCTTAATGATTTCGTAAAATCCTTAAATAATTCTAACGTATACGTATTTAGCGCGATACCGAACCGCTAGGTATATATATTATAGTCGGTTTAAATCTTTTCCTTTTCTATAACCGGTATATTTATAATAATAAGCGAGCCTTTTTTATTAATAAAGTAAAAGATATTACTATACTCTTTAGTTTATCCCTATAAGTCGGTTAACCGGTAAACGATATTATAAATATTATAGTAATAAATAAATTACCCGCTTATTTATTTAAAAGTCGGTAGCGGCTCGCTCTTAAGACGCTCTAGATTATACTACTATATAAATATCTCGTTAATAATATTTATCTCCGCTCCTAGATCTTTATTTATTTTAATACGAATAATTTTTATATTAATATTAATTAGGTTCGTAATAACTTCGTTATCGATATTTATACTCGGTCGGGTTCTTATTTCCCCTTATTCCCTTAGGATAAAAACTTCCTCGAGGGTTTATCGTTTTTTAACTCGGCGGTATAATCGCCGATATAGTTAATAATCTTTATTTTCTTCTCCGGATATTTATTAGAGTAGTAGCCGAGTTTATAATAATTAAAATATTTAATATCCTTAAGATTCTTATCGCTCGCGCGAGTTATATACGTTTTATTTATATTTCTACGACTACCCTTATTAAAACCTTATCCCTTTATATTAGATTTATCTTTATTATCTCCGCTCTTTAACCTCTTTTTATACTTTTTCCGAGGTTTTAATTAATTATTTTAATTATTATCTTATATCTTAAAGTCTCGATTAAGATTACGTTCGTAATACGCCGTAAACGATATAAATTCGGTTCGCTTAATAAGAATACTTTAAGCCTGGTTAATTTCTTTTAAAATATTAAGTCTTAAACGGGTTATTAGATAAATTATTTATTACTCTTTATTATAGGGAGGTAATTCGGTTTCTAGGGTATTAAGATAAATATCGAAATCTTATACCAATTAATTATTCCTCTAACGTATATATTAATACTTAAGATTTATATTTATAACTCGGTTTAAAGGGTCCTCGATTACGTTAAATAAATAATCCGTAAAGAACTTCTACGTTAATATATCTACTAGATAAAGTTCTTTATATTTATTTTATAATTTCTTAATTTACCCCTTTAAGTAGGGTATTATATATAAAATCTTCTTTTCGTTTATTCGAAAGTTTACGGGTATTAAACGGAACGCGGTCTCTACGTCGTAGATTTATTCTTAATAATTTTATAGATTCTTCGTATAAAAATCCTATAGTTTCGATAACCGTAAATTACCTTAATTTATATTATAACCGACTTAATTACGATTTACCGTCGGGCCGTTTTCGTTTTTTACGTTTAGTTTTTAAAAATTATCTTCGATTTCCTTATCTCCTTTACCTACGATAATATATCGTAAATTTTTAATATTCTTTTAAATCGTAATAATAGAGGCCTTTTTCTCGAGGGCTTTTTATTTAGCTTTTAATTCTATAAATTATTAATTTATCGTAAAATTAATATTCTCCGGTAAATCTCTCGTATTTTCGTCTAAAGTATTAATCCCGTATATCTCGCCTTCGGGACGACTATTTTTAGAAAGATCTTTTATACTTTTAATAAATTACTATTTAAAAAGATTAAGAGAGATTAAAATTATTAAGTTATAATATTTAGGATATTTATAGTAATATAAAAGTAAGTATAAAGCTTTAGTAGGAAAATAATCTTTATATTCAAAAAATAAAATTAATCTTTAAAGAGTTAGAGCGAGGGCTCCGAGCCTCCTATTTCTAAAGGGGCTCCGGAGTACCGGAAACTATAATATAATACTATAATATAAATAGCGTAACCACGCCGTATACTCCCTATATAGGATTTATATACTATATTTAGTAGCTACTATAAAGCTAGTCTTAGTATAGTATAATATTATTAATTAAATAATATTTCTTTCGTCTCTATAGTATTATTATATATAATAATAACGGAGTAAAATAGTATATATTATTATTCTTATAGCGCTTATAGTACTTATAGTAAATATAGTATATTAGATTATTCCTATAGTACCTATAGTATTAGTAGTAGAATAGTAGTAACTACTCTTACTATATACTCTTATTATACTATGAAAATATTAGTAGTAAAGTATTATATATACGTAATTATATATAAGCGGTATAGCCTTAATATTATACCGGGAGATTAGTAATAATATAACTACTATAATAATAATTATATCTATTAATAAAAGCGAGGTAACGGAGCGGAGGCGCGTATTAATATACTATAATAATAAAGTATTTAACGCGACGGTTTATTATTAAAATAAACTCGCTCGTTTATTTATTTTCTCTCTTCGTAACTTCTTTAGTTTTTTTTATATATTATTACTCTAGCTTTATAATAGTATTCTAGTATTATAATTAATATATAGATAATACTCTCGTTATATATAGTTTTCTTCTAACTCTATAAATAGCTCCTACTCACCGATAGTATTAATTTATTTATATTAATATAGTTTAGTTATAAATATACTAGTAAATATAATTAATCCGCTATTGATATAATTATATAATACTAATTATAATAGTAGTTTACTACGCTTTATAACTCCCTTACCGGGTTTATTTCTACTAGTTTAATAATAATTATATTCGAGGTACGTCCCCTCTTTATATACTCTATTATATTAATCACTACGGAATCGATTATTATATAAAGGTAAATTATAATCGTAGGCTTTAAAGCGGTATATATTAATAATAATAAATCCCTAAATCTTTCCGAAGGAAAGTATAGAGATTTATATATTAATATACCCGTATCGGTAATAGGACTCCTAAAGAAGAACGTAAACGTAATTTAATAAATAAAGAAATCACCTAGTAGTATAAAATATATAATAAAATAATAATAACTAGTAGGTAAACCTCTATTATAATTATTAATTTATAAAATTAATTAACGGCGGCGAACTAATAAATTAAGGAATTAAAGGCGATAAATAAGGTTTTTAAAAAAGAGGCCGAGAGTTTCCGTTAATATAAACGGGACCTAGAGAGTCCCGAGGAAGATAATATCCTTAAAGACTATATTAAGGAAACTATATTTTCTTCTAATAATTCCGATAGTAACTAAATCTTTCGTATAATATAATAACGATATCGAATTCTTTTTTTCTTGAATCGGCGCTAACTAAACTTACCTAGATATATTATTTAATAGTATATTTTAGGCGTCTATATAAACTATATCTAAAATAAAAGTATTTTTATAAATATAATATCTTATCGTTATTATATATAAATAGTTTAATAGTAAATTAAATTTAGTTATACCCTAAAACCGTATAATAAGGTTATAAATATAGAGGAGAATATTCGTTATATAAGTATTAATATAAAAGTAGTAATATTTATTTTTAATATCGGTTTTATTTACTCCGTTTTATTATTTTATATAACTAGGTAACCTCTTTAATTATATTTATATATTTATATTTACTACCCGCCTATTTAAAGGCTTTAGTTAGTTTATTAATATTAATAAACTCTTTATCTAATAATTATTAATTATATTCTTCGCCTTAATTAATTTATTTAACTTTGTACTAGATATTTTCTTTATTCTTAACTTTATTAATTACCTCTTCTACCTCTTATAATTTATTATTATTAATAAATTCGGGGGCTTATATAAAAGATTCCGCTATATTAATATAATCGCGAAGATAATATAATTTAAATAACGATATATGAAAGATATTATAGATTTTATATATAAAAGGTAGTAGTAGGCGGTAAATTTATATTTTTATTTTATTAATAATCCTAAAGGGCCCTATAAACTTATGGGATAATTTCTTATTTAGGCGCTTTTACTTTAGGTTCTTTATTATTAATATAATTAAATCGCTAACCTTATAACTTTATAGTTTATATATTCTATTATACTATTTAACTTAGTACTCGATAGTATTTTAAAAATATTCCGTAATTTTATTCTTTAGAGTTTATAATTATCGTATTTTATTATTTATAATTAGTATTTTTTCTTCCCTAGAGTCGTCCTCGACCTCCTAACGGATTTTAGGATAATAACCGTATATACGAAAAAATAATATCGTTCCGACGGCGGTACTCTAATTATTATTTATTAAGAATTCTATTATAGGTAGTAATCTAGCCTAATTTATTTATTTATTATTAATAAATATATATAAATAATACTCTAGTACCTAATTTTAATACTTTATCTACTTATTTATTTAAGAGTAAAAGGTAGTATTTAGGCGTTATTTAATTTTCGAATAAAAATATATAGCCGACTAGAAGGCGCTCGTAAAAATAGAGCCTTTATTACTAATAATATTATTAAATATATTATAGCGGTAAATAATTTTAAAATAAAATACTTCCGCTAACTAAACGGTATCGATTTTAATAATTATAAATATATATTTAACTATTTTAGTAAATCGATTTATAACGATAAAATTAGCGTTATAAACGGTACCCTTATATTTACTAGGCGGTAAACTAATTATAAAATCTATAGAAATCTCCTTCCAAGGCTAAATAGTAATAAGAAGCGAATTTAATTTATTATATAAATAATATCGCGGCGCCTTCGTCCGTTAATATATATCGTAAATTTTAATATAGTCTATAACTTACTTTAAGTTACCCTCCTAGAAAGATTTTCGGGTAAATAATTTATATAATTTTATAGCGTTAAAATAACCTATTAAAGAATTATTATAATATCTCTTTATAAACTCTTCCTTTAGAGCTTTATTCCTTAATATATAAAGACGACCGTTATATTTTAATAATCCCTCGGAGTTTATAATTTATATTTTATTCTTTATATAACGGCGGTTCTTTAATATATTTACTTTAGTTCGAAAAGAATTTACCTAATTATTATAAATTTATAATTCCCGAATTAATATTTTAATAGGCCTTTTAGGATTATTATATATAATTTTTAATACTATTATAATATCCCGCTTTAGAATTATTATTATTAACTCTATAATTTAAAAAATAGGGGTTATAGTTACTTTTACTTTTTTATCTTTTTCTAATAATTAATTATTAGTCTAAAGAGTAAGTTTATTCTAAAGTATTAATAATAATTTAATATTTAACGGCGATACTCCCTTATAATTAAAGCGCTACGACGGTATATTAATAAAATTTAATTTTCTAGCCCGATAAAAGATCTTAAAGTTATAAATAATTAATTTAAATATTTAACGGGCCTATTTAAAATTTAACTCCTTCTATTTTATAAAACCCTTTAAATTATTATAATTAGTTTAGATTTTAATATAATAGGGGCTACTTTCTAAATAGTATTATTATTATTTTATTACCGTTATAATAACGAGTAATTCTTAATTATAGGTTTTATAGTTTTATTTTAAAGGATTTAATTTTTATAACTAGAATATTATAGGGCGCTAATAATTATTCTTATCCTATTATAATAATATAGAGTTAAGGTTAAAGTTAGAAGTATTTATCTCTATATATAATTATTTAGTTAGATTATAATAGCGTAGAAAAGTATAATATAGTAGTATATTATTAGTATAAGTAGTAAAAGAGTTATTATTATTAAGTACTAGGCCTGCGTACTTATAGTACTTACGCTAGTTATATATAGTCTAGTATACTAAATAGTAGGAATCTACTAGTAAACCGTAATAATATACTACGAATAAAAGAAAGTTATAGCGTCCTCGTTAATATTTATAATAAGGATAAAATCAAACGCTAAAGGCTATTAAGTTATATCGTAGTATAATTTATATTATTTACTTCCAATTACGCCTCGGAACGATTAAAGACTATACTAGCGTAGTAAATACTTACCGAAGGCTCCGGCGTAGAAGTATAATAAGTATTTATATAATAAGAACTAGTATTATAGGTATTAATATTATAAGTATAGGTACTAGCGTTATAGGTACTTGTTAAAGGCTTCCGCGAGGTATAATCGACGGTATTAAATTAGGTCTTATTATTAATATCTTATCCTCGTATTCGTTAATAAGGTCCTAGGCGTTATTAAAGTATTTAATATTATACTATTAATTAAACTTAGGGCCGTAACCTTATTATCGTATTAAGTATTCTACCGATACTCTTTTACCGCGGCGGCGAACCCTTTTATTAAGAAGGCGCTTTATAACCTAGGACTTATATTTATCGGTATTATTATTAACGTAGACCGAGTCGGGCTACTCCGGTAGGGGATGTTTAAAAAAATCCGGTATACTAGGCTAAGGTTTTAATTACGTTATTAAGAAAACTGGGTAGACTCTTTAATAGCCTAGTATTTTTAGATAGTAGGTTTACCTACCTATATACTCTAGGACTTTAAAAGATCCGATATATTATTAATTAAACTTATAAATTTTCGTAGTTATAATAGTTTAGAGGATCGCGTAATCTTTATAAAGGTATAATAGGACTTTTTCGCCCTTCTTAAAGTATATAGGCTAATGGCTACGGTCGTAGTAGTATTTCTAACTTATTTATACGAAGTTAATAATATCGGTTACTTCTATACGGATACGAGTCTACTACGGTATAACCGGTATTCCTAAGTCTAGTAAGTTAAAAGGTCTATTTAAGGTAAAACCGTAAAAGACCTCGTTAAGCGTTTTCGACGTTATCGTAGAGGGTAAATTATTTAATAAACCTTATATTCGAGGTAGTACCGTTAACTAAAGTGTTAGGTCGTATATTATATATATATAGAACCGTAGCGCTATTTTAGTAGTTTAGTTAGTACGTTTACTACTCCTATTTATCTACGGGTAGTAGGCCGTCGAGTATAATAAATTAACTCCGAGATAGTTAAAAATAACTCTCTAAAGGTCGCTAAGGAATTTAAGGTCTTTATTTAATAATAGTACTTTAAATATACCCTAGTCGCCGATATTAAGGCGGTCCAGTAATACGATAGATTAATTACCGGTATTTTAAGTAGATTTACCTAGGATATATATAATACGCTTAATAAACTTATATATAATAGTTATAGCGTAGTCGAAGCCTTCCGTAGTAATAGGTATAGTTAGGATCTAGTCGAGCGTAAGCGTATAGAATAGGATAAGTGGGCTTTTAATAAGTTATATAATACTATATAAACGATATCGACGTATCTATAGTATTAGATAATTAGGGTAGTATTTAATATAGGCGCGGAGCTACCTTATAAGTCTATAAATATATTAAGACTTAGATATTATCTCGAAGTATTTATTAAAGTTTAGGTAACTAGCGCCGTATATAATACCTAGTATCTCCTTAACGAGGGGTTAAGGTATATAAAGATACTCGACGTTAATAAATTTATTAAAATAAAAAATTAAATCGGCGGAGCCTTTTATAATACTACGAATAAAAGAAAGACTAACGACCGCGCTAGGGTCTACCTTTATTTATTTTACTTAAATAATTTCTACCTCCGTAGTAGAGATCGAGGACGTCGGTTCTATTAATATAACATTTAATTATTTTAACCGTTTTCTAGTATTAATATTAATAAGTTCGATAATCTTCTTTTAATAAGGGTCTTTTACGTAGCCTTCTATAAGACGCTTATAAAAGTTATTATTTATTTTAATAAATGAAGTTATATACGAATAAAGTTTATCGCTACTAGCGAGGCCCTGCGATATATAGCCGTAAAGTACGTTTAGCTCCGAATAGTTATTTAATAACACCGAGGGGTTAGAGCTCGTAAGCCTTAATAAAGTATCTAGTATAATATACTCTTTACTAGGTTTATATTTAACGTCGAGGCGGAACTACCGAAGGTACTACGAGGCCCGGATTAATCTTACGTTTATTTTTATAATAAACGTAATCGTTATAATAAAGGACTACTTCATAATATTAATTATAATAGAGTAATCGGTTTATATAATAACGGTATACTTCGAAGACTTTATTAAATATCTAATCTTTTTAATTATTTATATAAATCCTATTATTTTAAGCTCGGTAGGTTAATAATTCTTTTTAGTAGATATAAGAACTCTAGATAAGAATATAATTAATTTAATAACGGTTCGTAGCGGCTATTTACCTAGTTTAAGTTTATAGTTCTTTTCTACGTAAAAGACTTAGATATTAAAGCCTTATTCCTAAGAAATATTAAGGTTAATTTATAGAACTCTACCTAGGTCGAAGTAGATTAAAATCGACGTAATTAATAAAACTTATTAAAGGCTTCGGAAGTTTACTTCCTTTTAAGTTGTCGGTAGTAGTAAACGATAACGCGAGGAATAGGCCTTACGTAGGTTACCCCTAGTCGGTACGTCTTTAAGTAAGTTTATTTTTAAATATTAAAGTAGGCTAGCTAGTTAAACGTAGTAGTATACCGAGCTACGGAGGTACCCCGTAAGATTAAGGTAATACTCGAGGTCTCTAAGAGTACTAGGATAATTTAGAGTACTAATAATTTTTAATTTATCCTCTACTATAGTTATACCGAGGGAGTTTACTCTTCGTCCAAATAAATTAATATCCGAGTAGCCTAGGAATATCTTTTTAGATACTATAGTAATATTAATATTAATTAATAGTTAGAAAAGTGCCCGAAGGTAGTTAAGGTATTCGGTAAAAGACTTCGAGCCGGTAACGACGTCGTCGATATAGGTTTAAATAAAGACTTTTATAGGACGTAGAATTCTATCGATTTAATATTAAATATATACTATTAAATTTATATAGCCTATAATAGGTATATTAAAAGTTTCTTAACCGCGATATATTATAATAATAAGTATATATCTATAGGCGGGGTATACTAGTTATTAATAGAAAAATAAATATATATTAAGTACCGAGAGGTACGTATATCCTAGTAGTCTTATAATAATATCCGATTATAATAATATAGGGTAGATATCTAGGACGATAAGGTTATTAAGCCCGCGTATATCTACTACCGTTCTACCCTTACGTGTACCGTCTAGTAGGGTTTTCTATATTATAAAGACCGGGTAATTAAAAGATATAAGTTAGATTATATATTCTAAACGACCCTACTTTTATAATTTATTAAATATATAATTAATAATAATCTTATTCTTAATTCTAAAAGGGTAAACTTTAATACGATTATTATTAGGTAGTTTTATTTATTAATTATTACGTAGGGGAATCTTTATTTAATCCTTTTAAAGGACTTTAATAAAACCTTTATTAATTTATAAAGTAAGAAATTTATTTACGAGGCCTAATAAGGCTATTATCTCCTTAGGGTTATTAAAGATTATAATATTATTATAAAGTTTCGTTTTACTAGCTTAAGTCGTAGAGTATATTAAAGTTATAGAGGTTAAGCTAGCGAAGTCTAGGGTACTAGAAATAACGTTATCGATAAAAGCGGATAGGCTAAACGTTACTACCGTAGTAAATATAGCTACTTTCTTAATCTAGCTCGTCGAACTTTAAGTCGGGGAAATTTTACGACTTTTATCCTATTTATACTTCGCGGAAGGCTTCGGTAAAATATATATAAAATTTAATAACTCGGCGAAGTAAATATTTTTATAATTAACTTTATAGAGCGTACCTAGACGAAGTTTTCGTAGAATATAAATAATAACGTCGGTTTCGTTCCTAGTAAAGATATATCCGACTTTAGAATTAACTAGGTGAGCGTAGAGTATTAGATTTACCTAAATTATAGGTTCGAAGATAAAATCTCGGTCTTTAATTAAACCCGCCGGGGTATAGACTAGAAGTATAATTTTAATACGCGGTAGAATAGTAATTACCTTACGTATATAAATTAGGCGGCGTATATATTACCCTCGCTAATAGGTCGTAATAGGGACGGTAATACTATAGTTTCTAACGTAAGTCTTATTATTATAAATATCGATAACGATCTTTTCTAACCCGATAATATCGTTATTAATAAATATCTTCGCCTTTAAATCGCTAATAAGGTAGATCTCTCTCCGTATATAATATAGTATTTTAATACTATTATCCTTAACGCTAGGGACGTAGATAAGGATAATAATATATTTATTAATTTTATATATAGTAGAGTTAATACCCTTAATACGGAGTAGTGAAGTTATTTTTCTAATCTATACCTTAGGTAGCTAAGATAAGATCTAAGGTTTATTAATTAAAGTAATACCGTATCCTATATTAATATAGACTTCGTCCTCTCCTTCGCCTTTTTCTATAATAGGATTAAACTTAACGGGTAGATAAATATAATTCTAATTTTAAAAGGCGAATCCTATATTAAATATAGTAACGTCTAATAAATCGGAGTTAATAATTATAACTATTATAATATTAGTATCGATGGGTATATTAAGTTTATCGAGCCTACTAGCGGAAGGCTTCGCGGTCCTACTAAAGTTTATAACTTTACTGGAAGGCTTCTATAAATAATCTCCTTAAAGGTATTTATATAACTTAATCTTAAATAAGAAAGAGGTATTATAATTTCGGTAATAAGTCTCGATACCGACGAAGCCACTAAATTACTTATTATATTACTATTATAGATTATCGTCGTAGTAAGAATTATCTTCGTAGTCTTCGTGGCTAGGATATTCGCTAGCGTAGTAAGTTTTATTTTAATATCCGTAATCTTAATTATCGATATTATCGATCTACTACCTCGATTCCGTACTTTCGTCTTTAATTAAGGCCTAGTAGGTTATAACTTTATTATAGTAGTCATTTTACTATTAAGGCCTATTTTAATAACGATTTCGAAACCCTTAATTACCTTAAGGCTGCGCTAGTATAATAGACGTTAACGTCGAACCTAACGTGTTTAGTGCGCCGGTAATTTATAGCTACTGGCGAGGTAGTAGTAGAGTAATTTACTAACTTTACTAACCTTATAACTAAGGAGCGTAACGAGGGTTTTGTTAGTTTCTATATTAAACGATTACTACTACCGTAAAGTACCTACCGAAGGCTTCTATCGTAACGTTACTACGGAGGTTACTAGTATTAACCTTACGGCCTCTAGCCTTGGAAGGGTAAAGACCTCTTATTTATTTTAAACCAAGTATCTTTCTTTAGCTCTAGTATTTATATAAATAACGATACCGTAGTAATAGTACCTAACGGATCTATAAAGGCTCGAAGCTCAGTAGCTATACCTTTATAAACGAACGTTAGCTAGTTTTCGATACTATTAATCTTAATAGACTTAGTATATCGAATAATAACCTATACGTAGCTAGTAGGCTCTCGTCGAGTACGAGCGTCGTATATAGTATACTTCTTATTAGTTAGGTAAATAAGGGTTACTCCTATAATTTCCTTAAAGCGGTTAATAAAGGCGGTATACTACTCTTTAATACTATTTTTATTAATTTATAAATTAACCCTTTTAAAGTTTAATAACTCGGTAATATATTAAATTAAGGCCGTACCTCTAAGAAAGATATTAAGGTTAATTCGAATAATTATAACACCCTTAACGGTGGCGAGGTTACGTATATATTCGACGAAAAGGATAACGCTTCTATAATAAATATCCCGACTAACTATAACGACGTTACCTTCGTTATATAATTTATCGAGATATAAATTAAAGTAGCCTAAATCGTTAAAGTTTTATCTACTATTATTAGATATTTTATTATCGGTACCTAACGGGCTTAATAGACCTTATAGGTTTTATAAACCCTACGGTAGTAACTATTAAACTACTACTTAAATAACTCTCGTAAGATACTATTAAAACTACTCCTATATTATATTTTAAAAGTTAAAAACTATATTTATATCTTTATTAAGGCCGATTAACTAGCTAAAAATACCTTCTTTAACCGACGTAGTTAATGTATATAAAGGTCGTCGAGTACGTGAATTAAAAGAATCCGATAGTATCGGTTCTAGTATTTAACTCCTAGTTAGGGTATTACTCGTAGACGGAGGAAAATATCGTTAAATTTATTAATTAACCTCTAGGCCTTCTCGGAGGTTTTATATTTAGGTTATAAAGGTATTAATAACTCTCTTAAAAGTCGGTAAATCCGTAGATTATTAATATAAATAAATAGGTGGCTCTACCGAAATAGCTCGATTAGTTCGTCTAGGAGCTAGGGCTCTACTAGAGACTAGGCGGCGGTAGTATTTAATAATATAATTAATTAAGTAGCCTATAAGTTCTAGAACTTCGTCGGTATATACTCGGCTAGTAGCGTTAACGAAGTTAGAGATCTAGAAGGTAAATAAGATATATTTATTAATTAAATAAAGTAGATACGAAGCTAGCTTAATAATTAAAAACCGATAGTATTAATTCCTCGAAAAGAATATTAAAGAAAGAAAGCTTTATTAAGATTAAAAAAATAAATTAAAAAAGTAATAAAGACGTTTAACTTTCGTTAAGAAACCTTACTTCGATAAATAAAAACGGGGTACTCGTATATAAAGGGACTAAAAGTAAAATTATATTAAAGGCTTTAGGGATTAATATATAGGAGGAGATATAAATATTTCTTATAATAGTAACTCCCGTCCTACGGAAGGCTTCGGTATAAGGGTAATTATATTTATATAAGATATAGGAGAAGGTTTTATTCTACTCTAGTCTCGTCTATTAACGAAGGCGTTAATAAATAACGGAAGTTTTAATAGAGGAGCTCTTAATAGATTATTCGATAATTAATTAATATCGAATAAAGCCGTTACTACTATATTATAATATAGTAATATATTATTAATATAAATAGTAAAAGAGTTATTATTATTAAATACTAGGCCTGCGTATTTATAGTATTTACGCTAGTTATATATAGTCTAGTATACTAAGTAGTAGGAATCTACTAGTAAACCGTAATAAAAAGGCGCGTTTACGAATATATTTTATAAAATTTAAAATACTTCCGTAGCGCCGTTTATTTATTTTAACGGATTTATTTTTTTATCTACTTTACTACCCTTAAATAAGTTAATAAACGGCGTAGTTATATTAGAATAACTATAGATAAACCGTTTATAGAAATTAACGAAGTCTAAAAAGATTTATACCTCCCGATATATTTTTAGTTAAGGTTATTTCTTAATAATCTTAATATATTCTAGGTTTATAGTTACTTTATTAATAAATATAATAAAATCTAAAAACTCGACCGTTTCGGTATTAAATTAATATTTCTTAAAATTAATAAATAACTAGAACTAGTATAATCGTTTAAATATTTATTTAATATACTATTAATATTCCGCCGGATAAGTATTATAAATTAAGATATTATCTAGATATACTATATACGTTATATCTACTAAATTTATAAACGTATAGTTAATATAAATTTAAAATATCGCCGGTATATTAACGAGCCTAAAAGGTATAACTAAATATTCGAAGTAATTATAACGAGTTCGGAAAATAGTTTTCTATTTATTACCTTCTTTAATCCGGGTCCTATAATAAGTATCCTTAAAGTCTAACTTTATAAAGATTTTAGAACTATATAAATAGTTTAATATCTCGGTAATTAAAGATAACGGGTGTCGATTTTTAATAATTATTATATTTAAATCTTAATAATCTACGTAAAAACGTAGCCTATTATTCTTTTTAAATATAAAAAAAATAGGTATTTTAACTAAAGAGGTTATATAACGAATCTAGCTTTTATAAAATAAAGATTCTAAATAACGTCGTAACTCCGATAATTTAATTTAAAATAAATTATAAAAACGCCTATAGGGCGGTTCTTTATTAATTTTTATTTTAATAATATAATCCCCCTATTTAAAAATAAATAGGGTACTCGTCTTTTTATTAAAAAAAATATTATAAAACTTTATAAATTCTTTAGGAATCTTTAGGTTAAAAAGTTCTTCCTATTTACTTTATATTACTATAATATATATAACCGCGAATATATTCGGTTTATTTTTAAAACTACTAGTGAATTTAGCCGGTTCCTTAATTTATAAATTACTAGAATTAATTTTGAACCGCTATTAGTCCGCCTTAGAATTAATTAATATCTTTAATTAATATAATTTAAATATACCTAGAATAATATCTAAATTTTTAAAGTTTATAATATAGAATAAAATACTATATTTACGCCTTTAACTTTAATTATCGACTATTTAATAATTTAATTAATACGCGTTATAGTAATATATACTTTGCCCGTTAATTACTTTAGTTAGTAGTAAGGTAGTATTATAAAATTCTAAATTATTTTTAATAACGAATCGTTATAGAATTAAATTAATCTACGTCTTAGAGTTAATTAAGGTAATAAACTACCTAACTTTATTCTAAAGAGTAATCTAACCTTTAGAAAGAATAAAAGAGTATATTTCTATTAATCGTTTTTCTTACCCTTCTTCCGAGGCGTAAATTAGGTTTAATTATTTTTTATTAATACCGCGCCGATATTTATAACTAGTTTATTTATATTAAGATATTTAGGCTTAATATAACCTTCTACTCTATAATAATAATAAATAATTTTATCGTATAAAGAATTAACGGTATTAGTTTTATACTTATTACTTTTCTTTTTTAAATATACCTATTTAATACTATCGCCGGTATTAGGCTTAATAATTCGGTCTATTATAAATTTTCCTTTATTAGGGTTTTTTAACTAGGAACCCGAATTAGAATTAAAATTACTTATTAATTATATATACTTTAAATTCTTTTTTTATATAATAACCTAAATAAGAATTTCTTCCCTTTAAATAAATATATTACTAGTATTAAGGATCTTATTTTTAAACTTAAATTTAAATTTAATTAAAAAGAAATTTACTTTATACTTTTCTAAAAACGGGGGTAACTATATCGGCAAGTCCGGAAACCCCGATTTTTGCGCATTTTGTACCGAAATTGTACAAAATACTGGAAATGCGTATCTGCTCATGTCCCGCATTCTAAGCACATTATGCACCGATTAAGCAGCGATATTGTACCGATTTTGTAACTTTTTTTTTTTTTTTTTGAACTTTGACTTTTTATAGTATCTAGACCAGGGCCCCTATATAGGAATATAAATATCTTACTAAATCTATTTTTAGTCTAGATTCCGAATTTTTAATTAGATTTTTACTAGCGTTGCCCTATAGGGCTATAAAGCTATTTCTAGGATTAAGTTTAGCGCTCCCGCGCAGACCTTAACTCTAACTTAAAAATCTTGGCGCCAAGATTTGCCAAGGCTGCAAAATGCGCATTTTGCACCGATTAAGCAGCGATTTTGCAGAACTGTTTTTCCGGACTTGCCGATAGTACTACGCTCTCGTAACCTATTCGAATATAACTCGAAGATTTATTAATATAAATATCAATATTTATATCTTAGGAGGCTGTTTTACTTCTAACTTTATTACCGTCCTATTTTTTAATAATATAGTATTTTATTTCGTATTCTTTAAATCTATAATAAAGCGCCGTTACTATAAGAATAACTATATTAATAGGTAATAGGTTCTATAGTATATTTTCGTAATATTATTTAAATTTAATACTACTTACCTTATTATAAAAGAATATACGATATATCGTTATTATAATAAGCGGCGCTAGGAAGCGACCTTTATACTAGACCCGTAAATAATAGACTTCTATTCGGATATAGGAGGTAATAATACTTATACTACTTTATAGATCCGGAAGGGTAAACCGTAAATCGAATATATAGTCCGAGGTATTATTCTTAGTCTACTCTACCGTTAAACCTAGGTATTCTATTATTATCTAGACCTAGCTTCGTATCTTCTTTATTATTTAATTTCTAAAGTCGGTTAAATTATCTAAAAACTACGTCGTTATTAATTATTATTTAATATATAACGGGTAGTATATAAAAATAGAGATTATAACTTTTTATACTTCTTTAGGAGTAGGGATATCGCCTAAATTATATAACCGGCCTACAACCTACGGCCTTTATATACGTCGAAGTAAAGTTTTCTATTCCTTCTATATCTTAGTTATAAAGTTATTTACTCCTATATAATAGTATTCCGGCTACGACGTTAGGTTATTAATATTATTATTATTTATAATCTTTAAAAGAAATATAGGCGTAGTAGTATTTATAATATACTAGTAAATCTTAAAACTTTCGTATTCTACCTTATAACGGCGGTATTTCTTATCTTAAAGGGTCGAAATTAAAGCCTATATAATACTTTTATTACTTTTATCTTTATATTTAATATTAGATATAATTATAAATATAAGATATAAAAGGGGCGGACGTTTAAGCGTAATATATTTAGACTTTAAAATACGGCGACTAGGAGAGGACGATAATATTTATTTTATTTTACCCTACTATTACCGCCTATACTACGGATACGATTCGTTATTTCTTTACCGCCGCTACTCGCCTTATATAACCTATAAAGATAAATTATTATCGGATTAACCGTTTAGGAGAAATTTATTAATAATATATCTCTTTTCTTAAGGTTTAGCCCCTTCGTTAATTTTTATTTATATTCGATTATAGGCCTAATCTCGGTAGTTACTTTTTATTTAGATATTTATACCGGTCGCCTTCTAGTTTAGAAAGAGTAACTTTTATCTAATAATATTTAGCTACTTCGTTATTATATTACTAGGTATATTAATTATATTTAAATATAATACGTCTTTATTATACCGTTTACCGAATTTAAAGAATACTTCTTTATATCGAAGCCCTTTTAAAGGGCTCTTTCTATAATCGGAACCTATTCTCTATATATTAATATACCCGATATATATTTAATAAAGGTCGACGATTTATACCTTTCTTTTAAAATTACGACTAGTTATTAAGGCCGTAAATATCTAGTAGTAATAACCGAGACTACTCCTATTAAATATAATATTAGCTTTTATTTATAAAAGGGAGTTAATATAATTTATAGTTATAATATAATTTTTATTTCGAAAGCCTATTTATTTCGTTTCCTATATAAGAGTTATTAATTATATATATTTCGTATAATTAAGAAGATATACTTTAATAATAATTATAAATAGGTAGTCCTTTTTAGGGCTAAGGTTATCGAGAGAAGAATACTCGTTAATATTAATATCGATTATTATCTTAGAAAGAACTACCTAGTCGTTTACGGATATATTAACGATATTTTCGAAATCGTAGTTACTCTTCTTTACGCGTTTTCTTTACCCTTTTATATTACCTCCTTTATTATTATTACTTTATATACCTTCGTTATAATCTCTTTAAAGGGACTTAATATATTATTATATTAATAGTCGTTTTATTTAATTATATATTTAGATATATTTTTCGTTTTTTAACCTCCTTTATAATTTACCCCTTTATTATAATAGCTTTCGTAGTAACTTTCGATTTTTAACCTTTCGCTATTATTAAGATTTACCCGTTATTTATTTATTATATCGAATCGACTTTATTAAAAATCTATAGCGTAAAGTTATTATTTAGTAATAATATATAAAAATTAATAAAGGGATTATTTAGAATTTAGGATAAAAAGAGGGCGAAAATCTTAAAAAGAGGTAGCTTTTCTTTAGCGCGTCGTTATCGTATTATTTTAATTATTTTTATTAATTTAATTTAAAGACCCTTAATTAAGTCGGATAAAGGTTTACCGAGTCGGCTAAGGTCTCGTCAGTACTAGACTCGAAATTTTATCCGAGTTAAATTATTATACCTCTAACTCTTTTTACCTCTCCTTTATATCGTAAAATAATTTATTTACGATATAATATCTTTAAATTATTTTTATTTATATCTCCTTAGTTATTAAAGTCCTCTTTTCTTTTATTACTTTAATAAATATATACTAGGCCTATTAAAGGGATCGATTTAGGTTATATTTTAAATACTACCTATTAAAGCGAATATCGACGATTATATCCGGTAGCGGACCCTTTATATACGGTATAGTACGTTAATAATATATATTATACCGCCGGCTTTCGAGTTATATCGATAAGACGTAGAGCTACGCTATTAGACCCGGCGATTAAATTATATCTTCGTATTATTCGACGATAGTTAAAATCTTTATTTTATTTATAATTATTTATATAAAGAGAACCTTTACTAGCGAATATACTACGAATTAATAAAACGTTACCTTATACGGCGCCGGGAGCGTCTTAATAATTTAAAGGAGAGGAATCTAGGTTAAAATAAACGGCGCGAGGTACTACCTAGATCTAATCCTTATAGTTTATTAATATAAATATAATAATAAATAAGGGTAATATCGGGGTAGTCGTTATAATAAATCTAGAAACTAGAATATAATAATATTAGACGTATATAAAAGTAGATAGTCTAAAGAAACCTTTCTTCGACTATACCCGCTATTTCTCTTTTATTTCTTTTAATTTAAGATATAATTATATTACTAGAAAAATAGGTTAATATATATAAAAGTATTTATAAAGGACTTATATTTAGATAATAAGGTATTTAATATTCTATACTTTTAATAAAGTATAATATAATATAAATAAAGTAGAAGCTAAAGAGAATAAAATATTTATAATTTAATATTAACCGAATAGTACGTTTCTCTTTCGGGTTTTACTCGGACTATTTTTTTACCTAATATAATATCCGAGTCGGATATTATATATACTATAAAACCTATAAATAAACTATATTCGTTATATTACGACGTCTTCTACCGAGAGTTATTTACTAGCGAAGACGAGGTTATAGAGGATATAATTATTTATTCCTCTACTAACCTCTATATCGTTAATAATTACGATATTATATACCGCCTATACCTAGAAGAATTAACGTCTAGTATACCTAGCTAATAGACTATAAATAATTATTAAATATAGTAATTAAGTATACGATAAAAGAATATAGGTATTTTAGAAATAGTTACTAGTAACGGGTATTAAGTTATAGAAACTATACTACCTAAGTTAATATCTAGACCGAATTTAGTCTTTACGTTAACTTGGTACTATACGTAGTATATATTCTTAGGGTAATTACCGTATATTAATATTAGGGTACCTTATACGTTAAATAGGCGCAGAAATAAATACGATATAAAAGTCTTTAATTTATATCGCTCTTTTTAATCTATTATCTTATCTAGTTATTAATAATCGTTATCGGCCTATAATATTATACTTATATTAAGTATAAAGGGCGGAGTTATAAACCTTATAAAGGAAGTAGACGTTAAGTCTATAGGTCGTAAATTACTCGGTTTATAACTTAAAGTTTATTAGAGGAAGGCGTTAACTTTAAGAAGGATAAGTTTAACCTATAATTCCTAGTTTAAATAACTTTTATCGTCTAGAATAAAATAGTAATTATACGTCTTTTTATTCTTTTAAGATAAGCGCGTAACCCGCCCGTTATATTAAATATCGAAGGATTATATCTAGTTTATATCGAGATTAATATTACGGAAAGTATAAATTAAAGTTACTTTAATTTTAAGAATATATTTAATAAATAGGAGAAAGCGATCTTATTCTCTTCTATAAATAGTTAGATATAATCTTCGTCCCGTTTAATTTAATATACGGATAAATTATACTATAAAGACTCGCCGCGGTAGTACTTCTTTAACCCCTATATAAACGTTATTACGAGTTTTAATTAAGGCCGAAGGGGATATATAATTAGAGTATTAACCTATACCCTTAAAGCCCTAATATAACGGCGAGGTAATAAGTCGATTATTAGAGGTAAAATCTCGAGTAAATTAAAGCCGGTATTTATTTATAGATTATAGCTTTATATATATTTACGGTTTTACGGTTTATAACTCGGCGTTAATAAACTCGTCGAGACGATAAATATAAATACTATCCTTTAAGTATTTATTCTACTTTATATATTTCCCTTTAATTTAAAGAATACTATACGATCTTTATTATTATTATACCGAGAATTTATAAAGAGCTCGTTATCTATTATTATTAGGCCGTAGATTCGAGTATATACTAGAAGGTTTAGTATAATATTAATTATATAAAACTTATAAGCTTTATTAAAGTAGTTATTAATTATTAATATAAGCGGTAGTTTACTAGCCTCTTTAATAGTTAATATAACTTTATAATACTCCTTTTATACTTTTTTATAAATTCGCGATTACTTTTAATAACGTTCTTTTTATCGAGTATCTATAATTAAATAACGGATCTATTTTATTTAATAGCGAGGAAATTTAATAAACTCGACCGTACCCTCGAAATTCTTAATAAAAAGTATTCGTTCGATTTCGATAGAATTAAGATTTACCTTTATTTTATTTATAATCGCCTTTTCTATATCTTTATCTAGGTATATATAAACGAATAAGTTCGTTATTCTTTAACCGGTATCCTTAATTTTAAGAAGTATTATATATTTAATAAACGGATTTTAATACTACTACGGTTATTTAATTAACCCGATTATAATTACGTATTTCTTTAAAGTACGAGTCTATAAAGTTATAGAGAAGCCTTATATAAAAGGTAAACCCTAACGGTATATTAATTTACGCCTTTAATATAGTTCGGATTTTTTAAGGCTACCCTTCGGTAATATTTTTAAAACCTACTCTTCGATCTCTTATTTAATCTCTCGAATAAATTCGGCGACTTTACCCTCTTTAATCTTAATTTTATAAAACTCGTCTATAAAGATATATCTTATACGGAAATTATATTTAAGGTTAATACCCTCGTTATATAACTTTTTTAATTTATATCTCGTATAAATAGAAACTATAAATAATTATTATACTCTCCTCGCCGAGCTTTATACTCTATTAGGGCTGTAATATAATAACTTTATATTTATATAAGTAAATCGCTTATTAATAATATAGTAATATATTTTATTAAAATAAGTATAGAAGTATCTAAATCTTAGAGTCTTAATATTTATATTAATCTATTTAATCTATTATTTTAGCTAGTTATTTATAATCTTTACCTAAATAATAATAAAGGTAATATTTATCTTAGGAAAGAGAAGAGCGTCTTTATCTTTATATATATTAAGATAATTAAAGATTAATAAGTCCGTAGAAAGACGGATCTTTTAATTTATTTATAATTTTATTTTATACGGAGGGCGTTTATTATAATAAAGGGAGTTTTTAAAATCTATAAGAATCTTAAACCCTTTAATAAAAGGAGAATTATATTTATATATTATATTTTAATATTCGAGAATACGGGAGTTAAAAATCATAAATATCTAGGTCGACTCGGACGTTAATATTATTTAAATCGATAATAATATTAGAAAAGACCTAGAGTTAAATACGAATCTTATTAAAATCTATATCGTTATTATTAATAGCCCCTCCGTAACGGGAAGCCCGCCGCCTTCTTTAAGGACGTCGTATAATTAATAAATATTTAGTTTAAGGGCTAGTATTTTACTATCTACTCTTTTTTACGACTTTAATAATTATATAATACGTATATTTATTTATAAACTTATTATCGCTTTTTAATTAAAATAGTTTATTTATAAATATTTATATTATATCCTTTTATTAAGGCCGGTCCTTTTCGTTAATTATAGTAAAATTACGGAGTAAATAAATTACGGTCGAATCGAAAGATAGAGGGTAAAGAACTTACCGAGTTTCCCGCTCGTTTTAATTTATCGACGTTATATTTATATCTACGACCCTCGCCGTAGTTATTTTCCCTATATTAATATTATATAAAGACGAGTCCCTAGTCTAATACGATTTATTAATAATTAAATTTTATATCGTCTTTTCCTCTTCTTTATCGCTTAATTTATAACCTAAAAAGTATCTCGATAAAGGTTTAAGGTCGCTTAATTAAAAAAGGTAAAGATAAATTTAATAAACGACGTTTTTAGACGGTAGGAGGTAGTATAGGAGACTTTTTTAAATTTTCGATAAAGAGGTATAAACGTTTTTAATCTAAATATTTTCTCTTCGTGTAAAAAGAGTATAAGTTTTTATAATATAATAACCGATCGTTATCCCGGTATCTTCTACTAACGCTAGTAATTTTATTAACTAGTACCTTAATTATTAAATAAGGTAATTTAATTAACGGAGAGGCCTACGTACGATATAGAGGGGGTATTAAAAACTACCGCGTTAATATATACTAGCTAGTATATCCTATAGGCCCTTATTATATTCGATATTTATATATTCGCTATAAATAGAATACTAGAGCTTATTATAATATAGAATATTATATTTATCCTAGAAGTACTTCGATATTAAGACGTAGATTATTTTATTATAACTAAACCGGAATTATACTACTTTATCGTTATTCTTAATATTATTTTTCGCGGTAATATTAAGCCGAACCTATTTAATCTAATTATCGCGGCTATACGAGATTTTAAGGAGAATCGATTTAGGATCTATAAATATTCGAGGGGGCGAAGAGCGATTTCCTATATAAAGTTTATTTTTTAAATAATTATTTTCGGTCCTTTAAACTTTAGAATATAAGGATTTAAACGACTCCTCGGATTCTTATTTAAAGCCTTAATAGGTTATAGATTTAATCGCTACTTTATTAAGTAGGTATATAAATTATTATATTATCTTATTCTAAATACGGGAATATAATTAAGTAAATTAAAATTAATAATAATATCGTTAATAATTTAACGAAGAGTAAAGTTAATTTTAATATTACGTAGATTTCTACCCTAGATATATAGCTTTTATATTCTCCTTTTTTAGTTCTACTTTAATTACCGGGAAAAGATTCGGTATATAATATAAACCGAGCTCGATATTTCTAAGATTTTATCGGAGGTTATTTATACTAATTCTAGTATAAAAATAAGGATCCGCTAGTATTATAATAGGTAGTTTATTTACGGTAAAAAGCGAGGTTAAAGAAGATATAATTAATTAAAATAGAATTAAAGAGGGTTAAGAAATAAGAAGTATAAAATATAATTTATAAATAAAGAAGATAAGATATAATTAATAAACTATAAAAGTATAAATTAACTCGAGTACCTAGAATAAATATCGATAGTTTTATAGATTAAGATTCGCTATAATTCGGGCTAGAGTATCGGCCGAAGTATAATCGAATAAAACTAGATACGCTATTTAATCTATAGCCGTCGAATACGGCGGTAATATAATTAATACCTCGCTATTTATAGAAAGAACCCCCTTCCTATCTTTCTAAAATAGTAACGAGTATAGATTATAATTTATATTTACTATATAATAACTAGTTAAACCGAGCTAGATATATAACTAGAGTACGATTTACTAGTAAGGATAATAACGCGATTAATAATTTAATTTAGAAGGGTAAATAGGGAGGCGTAGCCGACTAGTATATACTAAGTAGGATAAATATTGACTTTAAATATATAATATATTTAATATTTAATATTTTATACGAGTACGCCGACTTATTATATTAGAATTAGCCTACGCGGGTTTAATATCTAAAGTAAAGTATTATATATTTTACGTACGCGCCTTAATAGTAGATAAAATAGGATTTTCGCCTCTTTTATATATTTATAACGTAGCCGCTTTAAATTTATAAGCGTAATTAACTTCGATATTATTATCGTTAATATAATATATAATTTTATCGGTAGAGTTATTATAGACTTTATCTTCGCGGAGGATCTTTTTAAATATTTTAAATTCGATCTTATTTAATATAATATTTATTAGAGGCTTCTTCTCCTTTAGGAGTTTAGACGCGAAGAAAAGTGTATTAATTATTATTTAGGTCGATTATATATAAAAGCCCGTTTCGTTAAAAATAAAGAGGCGCGTTATATAAGGAGGGCTATTAATAGAAAGAGATAATATAATACGCCCTCTACGGTTACGATAATAATTATATATATTATTAATCTTTTTAGTTATCTTTAATTTATAACTTTTAAGCTAGAGTTAAAATATTTTAAATATAAAAACGGAGGGAAAGATTCTATCTAACTACCTTAGTACTTTATTAAACTTAACCTAGTTCTCGAGGCTCTTTAAAGACGTACCTATAATATACCTTTATTTTATCTCTTTCTTTAATATTATCCGTATTTTTTTATAGTATAATTATTTAATTATAAGACTACGCGAAATAATCGAGACCGTTTAATTCCTAGGGTTAATATTAATATAGAATTTAATAGGAGGTAGGGAGGGTAAGGAGGAAATAATAATAACGGGGTCGTAAAGGTCTTCTATAATATAAATAAAGATATAGGTTATTAAATATTAATAGGGATATTAATAACGATAAAGAGAATACTATAAATAAAGACGTCGACGTTAATACGTAGGAAATAATAATAATATCTAGGTAGGTACTACCTTAAATACTTTATTAAACCTACTAGATAATATTAATATAAGCGTAGTTAACGAATATCGAGTCGGACGCTAAATTATATCCGACTCGGATAGTTAAATAATAATTAATATATTATCGACTCGTCCGATTCGGATAGGTATCTTTAGTTTATAGAAAGTACGAAAAGATACTAGTAAATATTTATTATATCTACTAGCTATTTAGTAAGGAATATTAATAAGAGCTCTTTACCGACGATAAATATAAATATAATATTACTTTATATTTTATCGATTTGGACCTCGTCGTTAAGAGAGTATTAGGATATTAATTATATTAGAATAGTTTATTATTTAATATACTAGGGTAGTATACGGTATAAACGCTCTATCTAGAGGTTTAGTATTATATTAAATAACGGAGGTATTATAGGGATAATATCTCTACCGGATATTAATTAATATAGGCTAGAGTATCTAGTTAAGGTAATATAGATAAAATAGTAGTATTATTAATTATATCGTTTATCTTAATTTAAACCTAGGTAAAACTCGTTAAATTTATAATTATAGAAGAGCGATAAAGAACCTCTATTTATAGTTTAGGGAAGAGTTATATAAAGTATTTAACTCGCCGATAATAAGAAAAAGCCCCCGTAGTAACGCCTCTTCATCCGATTATTAATATTAATCGGATTTTCCTATCGCTTTTCCTATTATTAAATAAGTCTATTTCCTCGTCTTATTATCCTTTATTTATTTATCTAATATTATCTAGTCTAAATAATTCTTATTATCTAGAATAAAGTAGTAGTTATATATCTTTTTATTCTTTTAAGATAAGCGCGTAATCCGCCCGTTATATTAAATATCGAAGAATTATATTTAATCCGTATCGAGATTAATACTACGGAAGGTATAAATTAGAGTTACTTTAATTTTAAAGATACGTTTAATAGATAAAAAAAAGCGAATCTTATCCCCTTCTATAAATAGCTAGATATATTCTTTATCCTATTTAATTTAATCTACGGATAAATTATACTATAAAGACTCGCCGGGGTAGTACTTCTCTAACTATTATATAAACGTTAATACGAGTTTTATATTAGATATTATCCGATAAATCTAAACTTATATATAATATAACGTAGGTAACGACGGGTAAACTAGTAAAGATAACTAGCCTTTCTAGCCTACTATAAATATCCTAACCGAGTAGATTAATTAGTTTTTTTAATATTAGTAATTTAGGTATATCCTTAATAAAGTAGTCGAGATAGTAGGCGTAGATACTATCTTATAGATATTTATTCTAGTCTTTCTATTTCCCCTCTAACTCTAGGAACTTTATACGGGGTCTATCGTTATTATATTTAAAATCTATAAAGAACTCTCTATCCGTTAATACTAGGTTTTTAATTCGAGTAAATACTAGAAAGTTTAGTATTACTCCCGCGGCGCGAAGCTTATAGGCCTTTTTAAAATAACTATTAATAATCGCTATAGGTACTTCTTTACCCGCCGCTTTAGTAGCCGCTATAAGTCTTTAATACTCTTTTTATACCTCTTTATTAATTCGTAACTCCTCTTTATAAAGTTCTTCTCGTTAAATATTTATAATAAAGTAATAAACCTATTTTATTTTATAGAGGGGAAGTTTAATAAACTCGGTCGTACCCTCGAAATTCTTAATAAAAAGTATTCGTTTAATTTCGATAGAATTAAGAATTACCTTTATTTTATTTATAACCGCCTTTTCTATATCCTTATCTAGGTATATATAAACGAGTAAATTCGCTATTCTTTAACCGATTTCCTCGATTTTATAAAGTATTATATACTCGGTAAACGAATCTTAAAGTTACTACGGTTATTTAATTAACCCGATTATAATCGCGTAATTCTTTAAAATACGAGTTTATAGAGTTATTAAAAAACCTTATATAAAAGGTAAACTTTATTAATATTTATATTTATATATCTTATCTAGTTCGGTTTATTTAAAACTACCCTTAAGGAATTTCTTTCGAACCCGCTCTTTAATATCTTATTTAATTTCTCGGATAAATCTAGCGGCGGTACCCGTCTTAGTCTTTACTTTATAAAATTCGTTTATAAAGATTTATTTTATACGGAAATTATATTTAAGGTTAATATCTAATCGATTTAAAATCTTCTTAATTTATATATTATATAAGGCGGGGTTATATATAAATAGGATTCTTTCCTAGCTAGGCTTTACGGTTCCGTCCGATTTATAATATAATAACTTAGCGTTTTCAGGGGTAAATCGTTAAGTATTAATATTAGGATACTTTTTTTTAGTTTAGGCGTAGAAGTATTAAAATTTTAGACCCTTATCGTCTATATCGATTTATTTAGTCTATTCCCTTAGTTAATTCCCTACTACCTTCACTAGGATAACGATTAGGGTAATACCTTATATAGGATAAATAATAGTATCCTTATATTTATATATATAAGGGTAATAAATATCTAGTAGACCCGTAGAGGGATAAATATCGTTATCGGTTTACGGTTATAACTCGTATAGAGGGAGATATTTACCGTAATAGGCGGATTCTTTAAATTCTTCGAGATCTCGAAATTTCTTCTAAACGCTAGAGTAATAGTAATATAAATTAAATTAACGTTCGGTAATAAAGTTAAGGAAAATATTAAGTATTTAAATCGAATCGGATATTAATATAATCCGATTCGATAATATTATTAGAAGAGACCTAGAGTTAAGAACGAATTTTATTAAATCCTAGATTATTACCGTTAATAGTCTCTTTATAATAACTAGCCCGCCGCCTTCTTTAAATAATATCGTAGAATTAATAAATATATAATTTAGGAGGTATTATTTTATTATCTACCATTTTCTATAACTTTAACCCTTATATAATACGTATATTATAAATAAACTTATTACCGGGTTTTAGCTAGAATAACTACTTTATAAATATCTACGTTTTATTATTTTATTAAGGTCGGTCCTCTTTATTAATTATAATAAAGTTACGGAGTAAATAAATTACGGGCGAATTAAAAAATAGAGGGTAAAGAACTTATAAAGTTTCCCGCTCGTTTATATTTATAGACACTATATCTACCTCGGCGACCCTCGCCGAGGTTATTTTCCCTATATTAATATTATATAAGAATAGATCCCTCGTTTAATATAATTAATTAATAATTAAACCCTTCGGCGCCTCTTCTTCCTCTTTATTATCGTTAGATAATATATTAATAAAGATTATAATTCGCTTAATAGGAGAAGGCGGGGGCGGATTCGTTTAACGGGGTTACTAGACGGTAAAAGGTAGTATAGGAGGTTTCTTTAAATATTCGATAAAGGCGGAAAACCTCTTTAATTAAGCCTTTTTATTATAATTACTAGTACCTTAATATAAGAGCTAGTGCCTTAGTATAAGATAGTAGTTTATTCGTACCGCTAGATAAAAGAAGGAATATATAATATATTAAAACTAAATCTTAACTACTATTTTATTTCGTTAATACTATAATTTTTACGTATCTTATTTCGTTAATACTATATTCTTATTATTTAATAGTAACGGCGTAGTCGAATTCTATTTATAAATAGAAGGAGACCGGTTATTAACCCTTAAAGTATTAACTATAAAGTATTAAATCCTCTATTAATATCTCGAAGATATAATTATTATCCGTACTATTATTCTCTTATATAGGTCGAACTATTTTATAAGATTATAAACTAACTATAATTCGTCCTTATATCTACTACTAGTTATAATATTAGTACTAACGCTTTAACCGTTAGCGTTCTGCGATAACGAACGAAGTAAGCCGCTTCGTTTTCGTCTTAACCCTTATATATAATAGCGGTACTTCTTTACGCTAGCTACGCCTACCCTAAATCCTAGTAGTCGAGTTATTATATTAGACTTTTATAGTTATATAAATCGGTTTATAAACGCGCTTTATAAGCTTAAAGGAATATATATACCCTAGTTATAAAGAGTATTTTATATTTCGGCCGCAGGCGTAGGGAACGATCTATATTAAATTATAACGTCGCCGCCGTTTATACCGTATATTACTATTTTCGTTTATATAGAAAATCCTTACCTTTTCTTAAATATCTCGGTTTAATTATAATTAATTATTAGGAAAATTAAATCGCGCCGGAATTACGGAGTTAAGAACGGAGTTTACTTTTCTTATAATCTAAAGCCTATATTTACCCGAAAGCGGAGAAGTAGTATTTACCCTACTAAGAATTATAGCGAAATTAATAGGTTTTCCCCGCGTTAAAGTAAGAACTTTAAAAATTTCTTTTTAATCCCTTACTTCTTACCTTTTACTTCGTTATTTCTAATTTACGTAATCGAGGTTTAAATCTTTAATACTATATAAATAAACTTTCGAACTATATACCGGTAGAAGATCTTTATAAATATACGTAATTTATTTTATTTTCCCTACCTATAAGTTACGCGGAGGTAAAGAAGTTATTTTTATTAAACCTTATTATCTCTCTAGTATTTTAATTACTTATATTTTTAAAAAAATATTTCGAGTAATATAATAAGAATATTAATAGATTAATTTAAAAAGTAGTTCTTTCTATTATCGACTAGTACGATCCTCTATTAAACGTATTAAAAAGTAGCGAGTTATTCGTAAAAAAAAGACGTTCTACCTCTATTAATATTTAAGAAAAAGAAAGTTTTATAAAAGAAAACCCTTTTATATTTCCGATTTCTTAGACGTACCCTCTTTTAATTATAAAAGTATTAATAACTTTTATTAAAGGCGTTAAATATTATACCGATTCGGTATATTTTAATAATTAGAAAAAAAGAAACGAGGAGATTTTAAATCCTTAGCTACCTCGTTTTTAAAGAAGGGTTAAGGACCGGATTTTAATTACTCTTATTTATTCTCTTCTAGTTATATTCTTTTCTTTAACTTCTAGTCTAGCTAAATCTATAATTTGATTTACTCCGAGAAAATTAATACCTTAATTCCTTTTATAAGAAATAATTTTTATTATAAATAATATTATACGAAGGATTCTTTTTAATTAAATTAAGAATATAGTTAATAATAATAGAGGCTAGTCTAGCTCTTTAGGATAAAGTTAAAGAGGTTTTAATAACCTTAAAGAAAATTAATTTATTTTATTTAATCTTTAATCCTAGTAAGAATAAGAAATTATAAGTTAGCTACGAATTCCGCCTCCGCCGGTAAAGATTAATTTAAATCTATATAATACTATAATCTAGGTTATACGATCTACTATATTAAACGTTATTAAAATTACTTTATAAAATTAGGGTTAAGTTTTTAAAGGGCCTCCGGGACTTATTAAATTATAAAGGTTAACTAGTAAAGACGGGTATATTTAATAAATATAATAATAGGCTAGGTATTTTTATATTAGCGAATTAAGTTTCTTTTATCCGGATTACCTAGAGTTATAGGGCGCCGGTAATATCGTTTTTAATCTTAAAGAGTTAATATTTAAAGAGGTTTATACCTTTTATAATAAAACTTAGGATTTCGTTATAATAAAAAGTAAAGATATAGTAAAGAGGAATCTAAATAACTATTTTTATAGTATTATTATAAATTAATAACTTAAAATCCTTTCTTAAGATAAAAAAGATATAATAATATAACTACCGAATAATTTATAGCGTTAAATTACTAGACTATAAAATTACTTTAAAATTATAATATCTATAGCTCTAAAAGAGTTTAGTCGCTAGTTATATATATCGAAAGATACGGCCGAACGAAATAATCTATTTATCTACGTCTAGAATATAATTAAATACGTTATTTAAACCGGTATTACCGAAGAGTATACGTAGGTTATATAAACGTAGAATTACCTCGATATTAATTTCTAGGTTATTATCCCTCCTTTAACGAACGATACTTCGATTAAATAATTTATCGAATAATTTAAGAATAGGAAGGAGATATAATATAGAATATAAATTTAAAAGGATAAAGAAGGTTATTATCACGGGGTAGACTTTAGTAGGAGTATTACTATAGATATCTACTAAAATAGCGGGCTAAGCCCTACCGCTAGCCCTATCGGGACTAGGGTGACTCTAGGATTCTAATATATTAGGGCCAAATCCTCGATAGAATAATCAATATCTTTTATACTATATACTATTATATTAACCCCTTGTTAGTTATAAGGATTATTAAAAAGAAATTAAGGAGCGAGAAAAGAATCGCGATATAAAAGAGGATAAATAATTACCTAGGGATAAATAATCGTTATAACGGTAAAGTAGGTACTATAATTTAATACCTTATCGACCTTAATAATAATATCGACTTTTTTAGTCTTAAGGTTTTTAAATACCTTAAGGTCCTTAGTTTTAAGATTTTTAAGAGTAGAGACTATTTATTATAAGACCGAATCTTTATAATTCTCGTTTTTTTCTATATTAATAAATAATTAGACCTTCTTTCTCTTATATTAACCTTTATAATTAACCGGCTTATTTTTAAAATCGGTAGATTATATCTTAAATATAGTAGTAATAATAATTATAATAAACTTAAAAGCCTCCCCCGTAAGAACCTCTAAAAAACGCTTTATTACTATTAAAATAACTATTTATAATTACCGCCGGAAATACTTAACTTAACTAAAATTTATTCGTTAAAAATCGGGGCTACGAGAATTAGAGCTATAATAACTAGGGCTATAGGAATCATAGGATATACTTATACTACCCGCCGAGACCGTATAATACTTTCGGTAATTAAGTATAGATATAGCCTATTTACTTTAATAAGTTATATAATAATTTTAATAACGAGAATACGGATTACGGTACCTTCTTTAGATTTATTAATAACTATTTCGGCTCTTTCGAAACTCCGCCGATAAATTATTATAGTTATTATATAAACGTTAATAAAAGTTATTATAATATTAAGGAGAGCGTTATAGACGAAGAATAAAGTATTAATAAAGATATTAATATTAGGTTCGTCTCGATTACGTATTATATTTCTACGGGGAAAATAAATTAACGTCCCGTTTATAAGAACTATAAATTTAACTTCCCGTCGAATAATCTATTATATATATACCTAAAAGAAAGGAAATATATATATTCGATTAATATTTAGAAGATAATTAATCCTACCTCTATAAAATTTAAAAATACCGAGTTAAATATTACTCCGAAGATTTTAGTCTTAGAGATTATAATAACGCCGAAGTCGATAGCTCTTAAATCTTCCCCTCGATAAAAGAGTAGATTAATAATCGAATTTATTACTCCGCCTTTATTAATTAACGGGATAATATTTCGTATATAATACTATTTTACCGGCTAAATAGGCCTTACTTTAAATATTATTCGAGAATTAAGATATTTTAATACTAGGTATCCGATAAATATAATCGATAGAGTATTTATTATATAACGAATCCCCGGCCTTTAATTATAAATTTATAATAAAGTCATTACCTTAAAAAGTATCGGCTCGAACTATTATTTAATTATAAAGTAGACTTTAATTATATTCTATATAAACGGAAAAACGAAGAATAACGTAGAAGTAATAATTAAAATTATTAAAGACTTCTATATTATCGATAACTTTAAAGTTAATATATTTATCGGTATAAATATCCTAGGTTAAGAGAAGGCCGTTATCGACCTCCTTAATAATTAAATAATTTTAGGTAACTACGAAAATATTACGATCCCTATTTAATTTATAGCTAGGGATAATATAAGGATCCGACGTATTATATAATTAAAGCGCCGCTAAATAATTCTAGTATAAATTATATTAACGGTAATAATCTCGTTAAAAGGGAAATTATAACTATTAGATCGAGATTTCTTATTCGAACTATAGATAAAAGGAGTCTATATTTACTTTATAAACTTAATAATTAACTTTATTAATATTCGTAATAAAGGGAATACGCCTTTTATTATTCCTCGTCGTTAACGAATAAGATTAATTATAAAATACGAGGTAGAAGAAACGTACTTTATTAACTTAAATAATTATTCCTTTACGGCGAAAACTTATAAGGACGACGTAATTATATTACGCCTTATTAACTTTTATAATCCGAGGCTAATCTTAAGGCCTAAGGTTAATCCTTTTATAAAGACGAAGTTATTAAATAAAATTACGATTTACGATAACGACTCCGATATTACCGCGATTAAAGAGATTATAAAATAATACCCTTATATTTAAGAAGATACGGGAGATATAATTAACCTACCCGAATTTAAATAGCTATCGATTCTATTTACTACGGACTAATAATCGTTTAATATAAAACTTAATTATAAGGTCTACCTATTAAGCCCCGATATAAAAACTTTAATAAACGAGAAATTCGATAAAATATATTAATAAGGGAAAATATTATAGTTTATCGAGCCTTCCTTATTCGCTTTCCTTATCTTCGTTATATAACGGACGGTATATAAAGGCCCCGAGAGAATACCGATACGGAAGGGTAGAGTTATAGTCGATATTCGTAGTCTAAATAAAATTATTATTCTTAATAACTACCCTCTTCCGCTTTAAAGCGATATTATTTCGTTAATATAAGAGTATATTTATATAAATATTATTAATTATAATAAATAATTCTATCTCTTTTTAATTAAGAGAGATAATCGTTATAAGTTTATAATAATTTCTTACCGTAGTTTAAAGTATTATAATATCGTAGTAATAAGATAAAAAGGGTTAATTCCGTACGTTTAATATAAAATAAATACTTTTCTTCGCCCGTATAAAGTATTCGCGAGATACTATATCGATAACGTCGTAATTTTCTTACGGTCTTATTCCGAGTATATTAAATATCTTATAATTATCTTCGCTTTATTCGTAGGCCTTAAGATCTTATTTAAACCTAAAAAATCCTTTTTAATTTACCCCTCCGTTATACTTTTAGGCTAGAAAATAAATAGGTTAAACTTAATTATTATTAAGGAAAGGATTATAGTAATTAAGGAACTTCGTTTCCTAAATATATTATAGGCTTTAAAAATATATATCGGGATAATAAATTAATTATGAAATAATATTAAATACTTCGCCTAGATTATTAAGCTACTTTAATACCAGAAAACCTAATTTTTAAAGGGCTCGCCGTTTTAGGGCGGGAATACGCGAAAGATTTATTCTAGAAAAACTTATTTCGTACCTATAAAAAGGAATTAACTTCTTTTAAATTACTATAAAAAGTATTTACCTCTAAAACCTATTTATATTATCGGGATCTAGCTCGTTAATTATATATTAATATCGATATATTAAAGTCGTACGGAATTAGCGCGATAGTATATTATATTAAAGGAGATCCTTAAGGTAATAATTTCCCCCGTATTAATATATAATTAATTTTATTCTTATCTAAATTATTTAATCTTATAGAGTCGCGCTACTAGCCTACGGAATTAGAAGTAGTAGGTTTAAATTTAAATACTAAAAAAGATCCTATATTTATTTATATAAATCTTAATAAAGAAGGTTATTATCTTTACTAATTACTCGGTAATTATTAATATTACCCGATAAATAATATTATCGTCGTCCTCTTCTAATAGGATAAACCTACGGTTAATATAAACTTCTTAATATATATTATAATATAATCTCGATATTCGTTAACGTCTAAGAAAGTAAAATATCGTATTAAATACTTTATCTCGCCTCCTCGGTAAAAAAGAATATCTCGATATTAAAGATCCCGGTATTCTAGACGACGTCTTCGCTTTTTACTTTACCCTAGTTAAAATATTTTCTAAATACCGCCTTAAATTATAAAAGGCGTATTTTAAAAATAAGAAATAATTAAAAGTAATAACTTTCTTTATATAAAAGAAGAATAGATTTAAGAAAGAAGCCCTAGGGTCTATAGACGGAGTCGACGTAATTAATATTAATATTCCTTTCCTTTTTAGAGATTTATTTATATAATATAAAGACGATTATATTAATAAGGAACGCCTATATATCCCGAAATTAATAGAATAGAATATTTTCGAACTCGCGTATAATAAGCGAAATTATATAGGATTTCATAGAACGTATAAGAATATCGCCGATAATTATTATATATAGTATTTAACTCGAAGACTTAAACGCTATATTTTATACTATTTTTAATATTAATTTAATTAAATAAAGAAGTATATACTATATAATACTTTAAAACTAATCCTAATAGAGTTAAAGATCTATTATTATATTATTATAGATTTTATTATAACGCTCCCTATATTTATAAACGGATATAATTATTTAATAATTATTACCTATAAGTTCTCGAAAGTAGTTACTACGGTCTTAAGGAAAGATACGTTTAACGCCGAAGAATAAATAAACGCGCTACTTCTCGCCCTTACCGACTAGGGAATTCTAAAGGCGATTATTTTTAATAAAGACCCTAAGTTTTTTTTAGGCTTATAAAAAGTAATTTTTAAAATATTAAAAACTAAATTAATAATCTTTATTACTTATTACCCTTAATTTAACGACTAGTCGGAAAGGATAAATTAGACTATAGAAATAATACTACGATTTTATTTAATATATTACCTTAATAATCTATAAGATAAATTCGTAACTACTTTATAATCTATTATAAATAATTCTTTAAATTTAATAACGACGCTTTTACCGAACGAGATTATCTATAATATAAAGTTTAATAATAAAATTTTAATTTAAGATATAATAAGAAGGATGAATTTTATTAATACTAGGACCGTTAACCGGAAGAAAGCCGTTAACGCGATTTCGTTCGCGGCGATTAATATTAAATTTCGGTATAATAATAAATATATACCTTTAATAATATAAGAAGGGGATATAACTTTTTTAAAACTATATAAAGATTATAGAATCCTAGGTTTAGAGAATTATAAGTTTTTAAACTAAAGAGCTGGCCCGTTTAAAATTCTAAAGCGAATAAATAACTTAATTTATAAACTAGAGTTACCGCCGATAATAAATATTTACCCCGTTATTTCGGTCGCCGCTTTAAAACCTACTCCGTTAGGAGGGGATCTATATAACCGTCCTTAAGAGGTCGGGTAGGTTATTATTCTCGATAATAATAATAAAGATATAAATAATTATTTTAAAATAGAATATATTTTAGATAAAAGAATAAAAAAGTTTCTTAAACGAGGAAAAAGATTAATAATATAATACCTAATTAAATAGAAGGGCTAGGGGCCCTATTAGAATATATAATATAATAAATAAAATCTTAAAAACGTAGAGGGCGTAATTAACGACTATAATATAAAGTTATTATAAACTACGTAAATAGTTTAAGAGACGATATTACTCTATTTATTTATTAATCTTTATTTTATTTTCGCTTTATTACGCGACGATAACTTTATTATTTAATAATAGCGAATTTCTTAGTAGCCCCGCCACGTTAATAAAGTATTTCTAATTTACTCGAATAATAATAAATCGTTTTTTTCTCGCTCGATACGATTAATAAATATTAATATTATTATATTATTTAGCTATAGTATCTTATACGCTAAATAATATTAATATATCTTTCCTCTTCTAATCCTAAAATTAATTATTTATTTATATTACTCGCCCCGATCGAGTATAATATAATTTCTTCGTTTTAAAAAGTTTTTAATTATAATATAACTAAATTACGTTCGGAAAAGGCTTCGAAGAAACTAGCCCCGAAGGGTAATAAAGTAAAGGTAAAGAAGGTAGCGAAAATAACTAAGATTAAACTAATTAAAGTAGCGAATAAGAATAATAATAAAAAGTCCGGCGCTTTTATTTTTAAATAAAGCGATAAAGTAAACGACGAGTAAGTTATTAAGGCCGAAGTCGACGATAAAGTCGATACCGAAGAAGTTAAAGATTTACTATATAATAAGCCCGTATATAACGTAATAGAAGATAAAGATATTTAATTATTAACGGGTAGATATCTTTCTTTATTATAGGCCGGGCTAATTATTTAATATAATAAGATTTCTTTAAATACGCGATTTAAGAACTAGCTAAAGGTATTTAACTCGAGAAGTAGATTATAACCTAAATAAATAAATAACGGGTAGCTAGCTACGATATAATTAATAAAGAATAATTATATAAAATACGCGATTATTTTTAATTACGCGTAATTATATAAAGATAAAGGGAATTTATTATAGAAACTAGATTAATTAATTTTAATAAAAGGGGGGAAATATAGTCGATATATCTTCGTAGAAGGATATAATTATCTCTCGGCGGACGAGATAACGAGAGTAAAGGAGCTCTCGACGCCGTCGAAAAAATTAAATAAAAAAGGCCCGAGGGTAACGAAGAAGCCCTTAATATAAAAGAAATTTATATTTAAAAAGTTTAATAAAGATAATAAAAGCGACGAGAGCGAGTCCGAAGTAGAAAAAAAGTTTTTATTTTCGAAAAAATCTTTAAAGGAATCGATAACGAAATTATTCCTACCGAAGAAATTAATTTTAAAAATAACCTCCCTCGTAAAATCGATCGATAATAATAATTCTTAACTAGTTAATATAAAGTTATTTAATATCGAGGCGTAGGAACGTTAGGAGAAGTATATTAGAACTACGGACTTAATTATATAACTAGAAGAGTTAAATAAAACTAGGGAAATATTTAAAGTAAAAGTCGCTACCGAAATTAAAACTATAAATTCTTTAAAGTAGAAAATTATAACTATCTTATCTACGCCCTCGAAGAAGTAGATAAATAAAAAAATTATAATACCTACGGCTATAGAATAACGGGTCGAAATCGGTAATAAAGATTTCTTAACTATACTTTAAATTACGTTTTAAACTTCGATTTTCCTTATAACCGACGCTTCTAAATAAATTATTTCTTTTTTTATTATATTTAAAAACTTTAAATAAAAGAGAGTAAAACGCGTAACGGAGAAACTTAAATAAGATAAAACCTTAGCCGATTTAAATATAAAAAAAGCCCCTTTAATATAAATAATAGTAGGGGTTTCTATAGTAGTTAATAAATTTAAACCGACTAAATTAACGACCGTACCGCCTTTACTAAAGGATAATTCTATATTATTATTAATTAATAGAAACTAGATTACGGAGCTAGTACGTTATTAATCGGAAAGTATTACTCCTAACCTAAATACTTAATTTACTACGGATATCGAAGAGCTAGTTTTTATAACGGATAATATATATCGTACTAGCCCTACTATAAGTAAAAAGAGTATAATAAAATAAGTTTTTTTATTTAAGGTTACGGAAGCGAATATAACTAGTTTAGGAATAAGACGCTCGAAGAAAATAAAACCTAATAAATAAACTAAATCGTTAAAAATAGAAGGGGAGATTAAAGATATTTTTATATCGTCGGAGGATTTAAATAATAATATTAAAATAGAATCCCTAATCGAGATCATTAAGGAGGTATTCGCTAAATCCGAAACCCGTATAAACGCGCTAGTAGCTAGAAATAACCTTCTAGAAAATAATAATACTATTTTATATAACTACGTAGATTTCTTAGAAGGCCTTATTATTAAAGTTAATAATAAGATAATCCGCGTTTTATTAATCCTAGAAGTCTTTTATACTACTTTTATTTAATATTATACCCGCCTTTTAAATTAATATAAGATCGATTATTTATTATAGGGTTTTTTTAATTCCGTAGAAATTAAAATACCTAAAGAGTAATTAGCTAGAAGTAAATAGGTAAAATTAATCTAAAGAGTTAAAAGTATTAACGGTACTAAAGACTTCGCTAATAATCTTTTAGCTAATATTAATATAAATATAAACTCGTTAATTAAAAGATATCCGGCTTTAGAACGAGTATATAATCGAAAGAAATTTAAATAATAAATAATTACCGATATTATATTAAGCGGTAAACTTATTAAAGAGAGCGATAAACTATATAACTAATTCGGTATAACCGCGTAGACTACTTTAAATTATAACGATCGCGCCGTTATCGAAGCTATTACCGATAATAAGGCCGCGTAGACTACTACGATTACTATCGGTTATAACGAGCGCCCTATTACCGACGTCTTAGTTACCGATAACTAAAAACCCTAGCTAGGTACTACGGTAAATATATTAAAGGCTACGGATACTCCTCTATTTAATATTTATAGTTTAATAATTAATCTCCGTCTCGACGACTTTAGGTAAAAATATCGTTATCTTCCTATTAATACGATACGCTTATAGTAATTCTAAATCGAGGTAATAAAGAATAAACTATATTAACGATTATAACGCTTATTCTCGTTTATACTTTTACTTCGAGGCCTTAAAGACGTAAGGCCTTTACTTATAAAAGTAATTATTATAATTACTAGTACCTTAATATAAGAGCTAGTACCTTAATATAAGATAATAATTTATTCGTACCGCTAGATAGAAGAAGGAATATATAATATACTAAAATTAAATCTTAACTACTATTTTATTTCGTTAATATTATAATTCTTACGTATCTTATTTCGTTAATACTATATTCTTACTACTTTTCTCTTTATAGGAGAGGACTATAATATTCTTAGGTATATTAACCGATTATAGACTCGGTACTTTCTATTAACGCTGGTATTTCTATTAATTAATATCTCGATCGTTATATAGGATAACTTAATTAACGGAGAGGCCTATATATAATATAAAGGAGTTATTTAAAACTTCCGTCTTACTACGTACTAACCAGTATATCCTATAGGTCCTCGTTATAATTAATATTTATATATTCGCTAGGAGTAGAATACTAGAGTTTATTTTAATATAGATTATTTTATTTATCCTAGAAGCGCTTTATTATTAAAATATCGATTAATTTAATATAACTAACCCGGAACTATACCGGTCTATTATTATTCTTTATATTATCTTTTAAAATAGTATTAAATCGAATAAATCGGATTTAATTATTACGGTTATACGAGACTTTAAAGAGAATCGTTATAGGATCTCTAGATATTCGAGGGGGCGAGGCGTAATTTCCTGTATAAAGTTTACCTTCGGAGTAATCGTCTTCGGTCCTCTTAACTTTAAAACGCGGGGATTTATATAACTCCTCGGATTCTCGTTTAAATTAACGACTTATAGTTTTAATAATATTTTCGTTAACTAGGCGTAGAAATTATTATATCCCCTTATTTAAAAATAAAGGAGAATAATTAAATAAATTAAGATTAAGGATAATAGCGTCGATAATTTAACGACGAGTAACCCTAGTATTATTATTACGGAAGGTTTTATTTAATATTCCTACGTCTTATATTCTCCTCTCTAACTCTATTTTAACTACGGCGAAGAGTTTCGGCGTATATTATAAACCGAGCTCGATATTCTTAATATTTTATCGGAGATTATTTAAACCGATATTAATATAGAAATTAAGATTCGATAATACTATAATAGGTAGCTTATCTACGTTAAAAAGCGAGATTAAAATAAATATTATTAATAAGAATTAAAATAAAGAGGGTAAAATATAGTTAATAAATAAAGATAATAAAATATAATTAATAAATAAGGGGGGCGAAAGGATAAATAAAGAGTATAAATCGACTTTCGATAAATAAAATAAATAAATAAATTATTTATTTTATAACTAGTAGCGTTAAAATAATAATATCAAGCTCGTCGAAACTTAATATTAATATTTATAAGATCTTATTTATTATAACGCTAGAATATAATAAAATAAAAGATCCTAGGTTTAAATAAGAGTAAAGAGGTCGAGGAATAATAAAATAATAATAACTAGAAACGGATATTAAAATAATATTAAATTCGCGTATTAAGTACGAATTAATAGTATATATAACTAAATATTTATTAAAGCGGAATTATATTCGATCGGGTAGTTAATAAAGTTATTACTATATTTAGACTATTATAGGATTATTATTAAGGGTTAATACTTTTATTTCTATAAATTCTTAAATCTTAAAAGTAGCCGGATAATAAAAAACTTCCGAGTCGGTTAAGGCTACGCTTAGTATACTATAAAGAGAGGTATAGCGGGAGAAATAAATAAAGTAAATAATACGAAAGATCGTTTACTTTTAACTAAGTACTATACTATCGGAATATTTATATAGGTCTATACTCTAGTATTATTAATAGTTTATAATTATTATTAAATATAGTAGTAAGCTTAGGCCATAATTATTTCTTAATTAATATCGTATTATACTCTAGATTAGAAGCGGTAGAGTTTACCTACGATCGAGAATATTATAATTATTAAGTATAATCGCTAGGGATATAATAAGCTAGTATATTATATCCTTATTAAGCGGAGGAATCTTTATACTAACGGGTAATTATCCCGTTTTAACGGTAAATACGTTTTATAAAAAGTTCGATAAAGGGGTAAAGAGATAGCGTAAAGGTCTCTACGAGCTTAATATTAAAAAATAACTCTCGTATATTTATTAATTAATATATATAGACTCTTAAAAAGATCTCTTTCCTTAACTCTAGCGTTTAATATATAGATTTAATCTAGCCTCTTTCTCGTTTAAATAGATAGAATAATATATACGACTTCTTTCTATACTCTTTTATATATTAAACTAAATAATATTCTTATAATATTAATATTTTATTACTACGGTTATACTAGTTAATTATTATACCTAGTACTAAGGATTTATCTTTAAGACTTTACGAGGCTTCCTCGATATTCTAAAGACTAAGTCCTACCTTCGAAGTCTAATATACCTAATATACGAATAGCCTAATATACTACGTAGTTCGTATATATCTCGGACGACTAACGAATAATACTAGAATTACCTAGATCCTGATTATATAAGGACCCTAAATTAATCGATATCTTATTTTATCGATAAACTTACTAGGAAAAGAGAATTTAAATTATACTATTACTAGGACGAATAAATCGATAATATTAATATTACGAGAAGTAATATCTTAATAATAACGGTCTTTCTAGGTATTTATTATAATATAAAAGCCGATTTAATAATCTTAATTAAACGCGTAGGAAACGGACGCGTCTTTATAAAGATCCTATAAAGCTTTTAATTTATATAAATAAAAAGAATAAAGACGATATTAATAATAAGGGTCGTTTTTAAATTAAAGGTATAAGTATTTTTTAAAAGAATAATACGTATTAAATAATTATATAGATAATAATATTATAGAATAAATATTCTAAGACGCGGAGGACTATAAGATATATTATCCTTAAGACGTATTAATCTAAATAACGGAATAAACGACCTCTATAACGGCTTCGGGCGGTATTAATAAAATATCGTTTTTAATAATTATATCGGTAGAATAATACCTACCGGAGCGAGGTACGGGGAGGTTAATAATAGGAAAAAATATACTAGGTTTAAAGTTTTTATCCGAGTAGTTATCCGAATCGGGTACGGATTACGATCCCTTCGGATTAAAAATAGACTATATAATAACCGAGTAGATATATATTACGCGACTCTTTAGTAGTTCTATAAATAAATTCTTTAAAGACCGTCGATTAAGACCCTTCTACGGATATTATAACTTCGATAACGCCCTATTATTAAAAGTTAAATTATCTAGTATAAAATATAATAATACCGATAAGGACTAGGTCCGGTAAACTTTCTAGGTTTATATAAATGAATCTAGTAACGAGCCTAGAATATATTCTATTCTTTACTTCGATATAATATCTATTATAAAAACGTTACTAGGATATATACTATTTAATTCGAGCCTTAATTATATACCGATACGCTAGCGAAATCTTAATATAGACTTTATTATTAATAAAATATATATAACCGGCTAGTAGTAGGAGATATAGGATAAACTATTTAACGACTCGACCGTTATACCGGTAATAATAGGATCGGATAAAACTTATTTATCTCGAATTTACGGACACTAGTAGGCCTAGCCGGTTTATATTATTATCGGTAATCTCGAACGAAGTATATAGCGAGTAGGGACTCGGCTAGGGATAATATTATTTAGCTTAATACTAATAATCTATAATAAAGCGAAAGCCGAAATATATTATTATACTTTAAGGCTTATAGTAAAGAGTAAGTTAATCGTAATTATAATTAATATTTATTTATATTAATTATATAATTTTAAAATACTTAAGGAGTACGCTTAAAAGGGGATTTATATTATATACGCGGACGGATTAATCCGACGATATTATCCGATCTTAACTTTTATATTTAACGATTATAAAGAATAAATTTTAATTACCTTTATTAAGAGTAGTAAATATTATCTAGTATACCTAGTACCGCCGAATAAACGCGAGTAATTACGCCCTAAGGTCCTATATCCTCTAAGGATATTAGAGTAATATATAGAATAATTACGCGTCTAAAGGACCTACGATAAGGATATACCTAAATAATTATCGGATATAGTAGTATACGACCGCCGTAGCTTCGCGGAGGGTTATTTCGCGGTTAATATCTTCGGGATTTAAATATTTAATATATTATATACTTTAATAATAAAGGGGTTAATAAATTACCTTTTAGACTAATAAATTTAATACGTTAAAAAGGGTAGAATAAAAGAAGAGATAAAAGCTCTACTCGACGATCGATTTCGAGTCGTACCTAAATATATTAATTTAAGGCGTTTCCTAAATTTTAGTAAAATTAGTTAATAAACGGAGGAGGAGAGTAAATAACTTTTACGAATAATTATACTCGTATTTACCCCTCTATTATTAGAAAAGGTACCGGAAATATTATACGTAAAACGAGTAATTATTAACTTTATTATATTTATAAAATATCGTTCGTATAACGAAAAAACGCTTAAATATATAAATATAGCGTTAAATAGGATTAATCTCTTAAAAGAAGTTTTTAAAAAATATAGGCCGATTAATAAAAAAACGGGCGAGTTATATTTTAACTTCCCTAAATTCTACGTCTTTATTTACGTACTACCGATAATTAAATAATACGGTCCACTAGACTTTTATAGTACTTAAATAATAAAGAGGATATATTTAATATTACTAAAAAACTACTATAAGTAAACGAATAAATACGACGATTATTAGGAGTAAATAATAGAGTATAATACTCGTTATATTAAAATTATTATTATAAAGGATAAATTAAAGTATTAAGAGATAGAGTTTATACTATTTAATTAAAAGAGAAAATAAGAAGAAAAGAAGGTTACGAAGGCCGAGGTTCTTTTATACCTCGATAAATTAAATTAATAAACGGACGTAGATAAGGATATTACTTTATAGTAAATCTATAAATACGATACTCGGTATTAATATATAATATTAAATATAACGAAGATACTTAACCTAAAGGGCTTTCTCGAAGGTCTAGTTATATTTATTAAAGCGAATCGAGTAAAGGCGTTTATATAGGGTTTAATAATACCGAATACCGAAATTAATAAACGGGAGGTAGACTATAACTAGGTTAATAGTTATTTAGTCTATATCTATAAGAACCTAGTATATTAAAAGATATTAAGGGAGGACTCTTCTAATCCGAGCCACCTTTATAAAAATATAATAGTCTATAAACTAAACGTAAAGTTATATTATTATAATTAGCGTAGGGATAATATATAAATACGCGAATAAAAGTCGGTCGAAATAAACCCTATTATTATATAAGAAAGAAGGTTAATAAATAAGGTATAAATTATTATAAAGATAAGGGATTTAGGCTAGAGGGACTAGAAATAATAATTTATTTATTTATAAAGTACCTTTATAAAAGTCTTTAATTATCGATATTTAAAGTAGGTTTAAAAGTTTTATAGAATAATAAAAATAAAAAGAGCGCGTCTATTATATATTTTTAACCTTAGAATATTAAGTAATCGGCGGTTCTACGGACTACCGAATATCGAGCGAAATATTTATTTTATACCTATAACGATTAAAGGAAGGGACTTCTTTTATATTAATTTATTAATTAATTAAAATTAATATAATATTATTTATAACCCTAAACTCTTTATAAAGAGTTAGAGGGTAGCCGAGGAAATCTACGCCTAAGTTATAAACGGAGGGTATATATATAAATTAAATATAAAGCGACGAAAGAGTTATAAATATTAATATTATAGGGAAAAGGGATTTCTATTAATCGTCGTAATAAAAAATATATAAGGATAAAGACTTAATAAAGTAATTTAAAGGACGAAATCCGAGTTAAATTATATCGCTATCCGATTTAGATACTAAATCGCCTATATTACTATTTAATTTAGATATTAAATCGCCTATATTATTATCCGATTCGGATAATAAATCGCCCGAATCGGGTTCGGGGATAAAATCGAAGAAGTAAATTAAGGATATTATTACTTTATTATAATCGAAGATACTAAATCTTAAATAACCGGGGTAATAATACGAGTACGGGTATTACCTCCTAGGCTAGTAGTATATTAAGACCGGGTATTTTAGAGACTACGGATACCTTAATCTTAGGCGCGCCTTAATATAATATATATAGTATATTAATAGGATTTTTATTCGAGAATATTACGAGTAGGAGTAAGATCGCTATACGAATTAATATAATTAACTCGTTATCGAGGAAGGATAGTACGTAGGGAGATAAAAATAATAACGAATAACGGAGTATAAATACGAATATATAAAATAAGAATAATATTATATAAAGGATTAAAAGGGAGGAGTTTATTATAACGATCGAACCTAGGGAGTTAAAGGGTAAAAGGGATATTATAAAATAAATATACCGTTTAAAGCGTAGGAAATAATATTAATAATTATTTATAACTCTAACTACGACTTAATTATATTTATCTATATCGGCCTAGAAATTAAAAGTTTCGGTATATATAAAGAACTATTATTTAAAGCCTCGATATTCTTTAAAGATATTTTTTCCGGCGAATATAAACCCGAAGTAAAGGCTAAATCCGAAGACATCGTCGAAATTATATTATATAATAATAACTTAAAGATAGTTACCCTTTTTAATAAAGATTTATTAATCTTTAAATAATTTAATAATTAAGGGTAAATACCTTTATTATATTTCTTTCTCCCGTTAAGGTACTCCGATAAAAAGGTCTTCCCCCGAATAAAGTTTTAAACGGATAAATAATAAAGAAGGGGGATAATTACGCGAGTAGGAGATTATTTATCTACTTCTTATCTTCTTACCTTTACCCTTTTATATTATTATACTATCTTTTATTTAATTAATTATAATATAATTAAAATTTATATATTATTATATACCTTTATTAGAGTTATAATAAATATTATTTAATAAACTAGGCTAGTTTTTAACCCCCCTCCTACGCTTTTAATTAATTATAATTATTATAATCCTATTAACTCTAAACTAGAAGTTACCTTTAAGAAGTATATCTACGCCGAATAAAACGAATAAGAAATCGAAGAAATTCGAATACTTTAAGCCTAACTTCGTTATCTAATAATAAATATAGCGTTATTATTTATTTACGATAAAGTTAAACTTTAAGTCGCCGAATTCTACTATATTCTTATTAATATCTTATTACGTACCGTCTACGCTATACTCTTCGACGTAATTATTTATAATATTTATACCGTTAGAGGCTAATACTAGTAAGTTAATAACTTCCTAGATATCTAATATTAATATATTTATAATATCTTCTAATAGGTAGAAAATAAATAAGTTCTTTTAATCTTCGTTATTTATAAAATTAAAAATAAGAAGGGAGATTATATTAAAGGGGTCGCCCCTCTCGGAAATTATTATAATTAAAACGCTTTAAAATTTAGGTAATCTATTTACTCCGTAGCGATAATAAGCCTTATATTATTAAATATATATTACTTCTACCCCGAATATCCTTTTATCGATCTTTATTTTATTTCTTTTAATACTTTTATTTACTTATATTCGTTATATTAAAGGCCTTAATTTATATATACTCGTACTTTTTTAAATATTTAAATTATTTATTACTTCTTTACCTAAATATAGCGACCTCTTTATAATAATTATTACCCTCGAGATACCTCTTAAAATCTAGAACTTTAACTTTAAATTAAATATTCTTCGATATTTATAACCCCCCTTAAAGGTAAATAACCTTAAATTAAAATATTAATAATAATCGTATATTCTCTTTATTATTAATAGTAGCGTTAATAATCTCCTTCTTAATCTCTTATATTTTAATAAGTTTAACGTCGACGGGTTTATTTAATTATAAATCGTATAATATACGTCTCCTTTATCTAGTTAATACGAAAGATATAATAAAAGGTTAAGGTTATTAATAAAAGTCTAGAGTTAAGTACTAGGGGAGTATTAATACGTATAATTAAATTATTATTAGAATATTATAACTTTTAGGAGTCTTAAGTAAGAATAATTTTAAAAGAATATAATAACGCCGGGAGCTAGTAAAGGACTTTATATAACCGAGCGACGAGTATTAAGAAGGAATATAATTACTTAAATAAAAAATAGTTTATATACTTTTTATCTTTCTTCCTCTATTTATTTATATTATAATATTACTCGCTATATTTAATTATAATATAACTAGATTATTTATACTACTACCTACGTTTATAATACGATAGTACGTCGGCAAAACGAAAAGTGGCTCGATCGTGGCTCAGGGCGCTCGACGGGCGCCCCGGGAGCCTCAAACGCGACACCCATCTACCGACTCGACAGGCGCCCGAGGTATACAGCCAAGGGGCCTAGGGCCACTCGGGCGCATACCGAGCAAGCCTAAAACCGCCACTAACGGGCACTAAATTAGGGGTGCGCC